>UOGJ01000079.1_pt1 | contig 20274 bp, 20 predicted proteins | sample 1989031 | NCBI WGS metagenome assembly UOGJ01 (sample SAMEA4712195, study PRJEB27164) | hydrothermal vent metagenome | biome: marine basaltic hydrothermal vent biome; feature: marine hydrothermal vent; material: mineral | place: Pacific Ocean | collected 2011-06-14/2011-07-23 | depth 1719 m | reverse complement strand
GATGATATACAACTGAGCAAAAAAGAGGAAGAAAATGTTCGGTGGGAAGAGTCAGTGGTACCAGTAGAAATGTGTCTCGTGTGGGAATGAAACAGAGATTGAAGACATCGTGTTTGATGCCTATTTTCATTCTCAGGGGTGTAAAGAAGGTAAGAGTCCGACGCTCACTTGCCCTGAATGTAATGATCGAATGAAATGTTCTACTAACTAAAAGCCCGCGCCAACAAAATTATAAAGGCGCGCTAAGTTCAAAAGAAGAGCCTAAGAGCATAAAAAGATAATGGGTAGGATCAATATTTCTAAATTGAAAAAAATTGGCAGGAAGGCCATAAGTCATATAGGGAAGCCATTGGGGCATATCGCCATGAAAGAAATAATGATTATAAAAAAAATAGAAAAAGTTAAAAATTTCTAAAGTATCATGAATAGGAAAAAAATGGGGATGCCAGTAAGGAATGTTTACTAAAATTACGGCAAGAGTAAGGAATGCAAAATCCCAGTTAATACGGTTTGTAATATTTAAAAATTTTGATATCATTTGGTATTAGTAATATCAATTCCATTAAATAATTACCAAATACCATTTGCATTTCTCGATGGTGTTGCGAGAAATGTATTTTTAAAATAGTACAATTATTTAATGGAATTGGTATAAATTTAAATTCGACGTTATTATACAGAAAGTGATTAAATAAACAATGGACAAACAAGGAATTCTTCTTATCGATAAACCTTCCGGCATAACATCACATGATGTGGTTGATGTTGTTCGGAAGAAATTTCAAATGAAGCGTATTGGACATGCCGGGACACTGGATCCTTTAGCCACAGGGTTGCTCATTATTCTTGTTGGGAAATCTACAAAACTATTTGATAAGTTTGTTGGTTTTGATAAGGCTTATCGGGCAACATTAATTTTAGGAACAGCGACGGACTCAGCGGATACCGAGGGTAAAATTATTGAGAAATGCTCTTTTACACATGTTACTCAAGAGCAAGTGTTTGAAGTATTTAAAAAGTTTATAGGAGTTATTGAACAAGTTCCTCCCATGGTCTCAGCTGTGAAACATAAAGGAAAGAAGCTTTATGAATTGGCGCGTAAAGGGATTACGGTAGAGCGCAAGGCGAGAACAATTACTATTGAACGTTTAGAAATAAAACGGTTTAAATCTCCTGAAGTGGAATTTATTTTAGAGTGTTCAAAAGGAACGTATGTTCGTCAGATTGCTGAGGATGTCGGGAAAGTCTTAGGGTGCGGGGCATGTATATCTCAGATTGAGCGCACAAAGGTTGGGGTGTTTACTTTAGAAGAGGCTATTAAACTGGAAGAGATTAATGAAAGTCATTTACGGAATTGGCAAGGTTAAATCTGTTATGAAAAATACGGTGTTAGCCATTGGTGTTTTTGATGGTGTACATCAAGGGCATCAGATGCTCCTGCGTCGAGCTTTACAGAAGGCGAAAGAAATTGGCGGCAAGGTGATGGTGATGACGTTTGCACCCCATCCAGTTCATGTATTATGTCCTGAAAAAGAACAGTCGCTATTGACGTCATTAATATACAAACTAAAATTTTTAGAAAAATTAGATGTTGCTGTTTGTGTGGTTGTTCATTTTACAAAAAGGTTTGCAGCGATGGCTCCTGAAGATTTTATTAAATGTTATTTACTTAAATCCATTGCCCCTAAAGAAATTTTTGTAGGCAATGATTTTCGTTTCGGTAAAGATCGTCGAGGAACATTAGATTATTTTCAAGAGATGGGGCGGGTTCACGGGTTTAATGTTAATGTTGTGAATCCTTCAACAAATAAAGACGGTAAGAAAAAAATAGGCAGCACGATTATTCGTCATTTTATTATGGAAGGAAAATTAGGGCTGGCACGCAAATGTTTAGGGAGGTCTGTGGAGGTTGTTGGTTGTGTTGTGCGGGGAGATGGGCGAGGAAAAACTTTAGGGTTTCCTACAGCGAATATTTTAATTAAGAAAGAAGTGGTTCCTCCAGAGGGTGTTTATGCCGTTTATGTGCGCATAGCGCGGAAGCGTTATGCGGCTATGGTTAATATAGGTTATCGGCCTTCTTTTCAAAAAAAAATACATAATCTGAATATTGAAGTTCATATTTTGGATTTTAAAAAAAATATTTATGGTAAAGAGATTGTTATTGAGTTTATTAAAAAAATCCGCATAGAAAAGAAGTTCTCTTCCAAAGAAGCTCTTGTAGCACAAATACACCGCGATGAGCTAAAAGTACGGAAAATTTTACCTTTGCCCCATATTTCCTGATTTTTCCACCTCTTTTATTAAAAGTTACTCCACAAAAAATTATTCTCCTAACATTATTGTTTTCAACGAGATATATAAAGATAAAAATAAATAAGATATTGACATAGGGGGTTTCTATCGATATACTGAGAATTGTAGTGGGGAGGAGTGGAGTAAAGTGGTTTTGATAGGGAGTTTTAATGTTTTATGGTGAATACCAACATGGGTTAGATAAAAAAGGGCGGGTTATCCTGCCCTCAAAGTTCCGGGAGGTTTGTAAAGAATACAAAATCGACCGGTTTTTTTTAACCCGTGGTTTAGATAAATGTGTATTTATGTTCAGTGAAGAAGAGTGGCGAACGCAAGAGCAAAAATTTAAGAGCCGTTCTTTTACAAAGCAGGAAACACGAAATTTTAACCGTTTATTCTTTTCCGGAGCAGTTGATATTCTTCCAGATAAGCAGGGCCGTTTTATCATTCCACAATATTTAAAAGATTATGCTGGTATTAATATAGACACAACGGTTATTGGTGTTTCGAATCGTATTGAAATTTGGAATCGTGCGAGTTGGACAAATTTTTATACAAATTCTACAGAATCATTTGAACAAATTGCAGAAAACATGTTGGAACTATAAGGGCTAAAAATTTTAATATATAAAATATATTTTTTAAATCAAAGGAGAAACAAATAGGTAGCGATATTTCTGATGAAAATATTATGCATATTCCTGCCATGCAGCAAGAGGTGATTGATTATTTGAAGCCAAAGACAGGGGCTGTTTTTATTGATGGAACACTTGGTATGGGGGGGCACGCTAGGGCGATTCTTGAGAGAATAGGCCTGCAGGGACGGTTGATTGGGTTTGATAAAGATAAGCAGGCACTTGAACATGCGCGTAGAAATTTAAGTCAATTTGAGGCGCAATGTGATTTTGTTTATGGTGATTTTCGGAAGATTGATGAAATTTTGGAACACTTAGGTGTTGAGGCTGTAGATGGGATTTTATTAGATTTAGGTATTTCTAGTTTTCAGATAGATGATCCGGAACGTGGATTTAGCATACGTCATGATGGGCCTTTAGATATGAGAATGGATCAAAATAATCCGATTTCTGCCTTTGACTTGGTTAATGGATTATCAGAGAAAGAAATTGATTTGATTTTGAAAGAATATGGGGAAGAACGGTGGCATCACGCTATTGCTGGTTATTTGGTAAGGGAACGGACGCGCAAACCGATTGAAACAACGCAAGAGTTGAGTCAGGCGGTGTTAAAGGCTGTTGCTCGACGAAGAGGTCGGGAACGAATACATCCAGCTACCAGAACATTTCAAGCCTTTCGTATTGCTGTTAATCGGGAGCTTGAATCTTTAGAAATTATTTTAAATAAATGCCTGCCTTTATTAAAGGAAGGGGGACGTATGGGGGTTATTTCGTTTCATTCATTAGAAGATAGAATTGTGAAGCGTACGTTTCGTCAATGGGCAAAAGAACATCAGGTTGACTTAATTGTCAAAAAACCCCTTAGGCCAACAGAAGAAGAAATAGAGAAAAATCCACGAGCACGCAGTGCTCGATTACGTGTTATAGAAAGGGTTTAATTTAATGAAATTAGGAAAGTTTTTTCAATGTGTTGGTGTGGTAACAATTTTGGCATTGGGCTATATTCATTTGCAAGTACAGATTGTGGATTTGGCCTACCAAAATAATAATAAAGAAAACCAAATTCGTCAGTTGATTGAAAAAAATGGACATATGACGTATTCAATTGCGACATTAAAGTCTGCCAATTATCTTGGTATTAAAATGCTGGCTGAAGATTCAGATATGTATTTTGCGAATCCAGATCATATTGTAATGGTTTCAGGTTCTGAAGAAATAAGCACAGAAAGCCAAGCGACGGAAGTACAAAGAAGTTCAATGAAAATTAGTTCTTTATTAAGTCTTCTGACAACCGAGGCGCAAGCCGAAGTTGGAGGAGGATATATACTGTCCCCTTGATACACTATGCGTGTCCGTAAATATCCTTTTCGATTTATTGCTGTATTCCTTTTTTTTATTGTTTGTTTAGTTTTTTTTGCTGTTAAATTAGTGCTTATTCAAGTATTTCAAGCCTCTCATTTGGCAGCGCTCGCCGACAAACAACATAAACATCTTATTGAAATTGAACCTGTCCGCGGGACGATTTATGACCGTAACTTACGACCCTTAGCCCTTAATATTGAAGTTTATTCGCTTTATGCCAATCCTCGTGCAATGACGAAGAAAGACAAACAGCGAACGTTGGAGCAGGTAATGCCTTTATTAAGTGTTGAAGAAGAAATAGTTCGTCGACGATTAGCAAAATCAAAATATTTTGTATGGCTAGAGCGTAAACTTCCCATTCCTGTTGTTGAGCAAATTAAAGCATTGAAAATAAAAGGATTGGGTTTTCGACGAGAAAGCCAGCGTTATTATCCCAATGCCCACTTAGCAGCCCATATCATTGGGTTTTCTGGTGTTGAGAATAAGGGGCTTGAAGGATTGGAATTATTTTATGATAAAGAATTAAAAGGAAAGTTAGGACGGATGCAGATTATCCGAGATGCACGGCAGCGGAAGCTGATGTTAGAGGATACATTGTTTCCTCCGCAAGATGGGTTTCATTTAGTATTAACCATTGATGAGACAATTCAGTATATTGCAGAGCGAGCTTTAGATGAAGCATTCCAAAAGCATAATGCAAAAGCCGCAACGATTATTGTCATGGATGTACGTACAGGAGAGATTTTAGCTTTAGCTAATCGTCCGACCTATAATTTATCTGATGTTAGAAATAGTACGCTTGAAAGTCGTACAAATCGGGCAGTAAGTTTTGTGTATGAACCGGGTTCTGTATTTAAAATTGTTGCCGCAGCAGCGGCTTTAGAAGAGAAAGAATTTATTGAAACAGATACAATTTTTTGTGAAAATGGAAAGTATAAAGTAGCTAATAATATTTTGCATGATCATCGTCCACATGGAGAATTAACATTTCAGGAAGTGTTTGAATTATCGAGCAATATCGGGGTAACTAAAATAGCACAGAAGATTGGTGCTGATATGATTTATAAATATGGAAAACGATTTCGTTTTGGTATGAAAACAGAAATTGATTTGAAAGGGGAAGTTGATGGATGGCTAAAGCGTCCTAACCAATGGTCCCGTACTTCTATTGGGGCTATCCCTATAGGTCATGAAGTGACGGTGACACCTATACAATTAGTAGCTGCAATTGGGGCTATTGCCAACGATGGAATTTATATGCGTCCCTTTGTTGTGAAAGCCATTCAGGATAGTCATGATCAAATTATAAAAAAATTTGAACCGACGGCTATAGATAGAGTTGTTAGTACGGATACAGCCCGAAGAGTAAGAAAAATTTTAACGGGTGTTGTTGAGCATGGGACAGGTCAGCGTGCACAGATTGAAGGGATCAGTGTTGCTGGAAAAACGGGAACAGCGCAAAAGGTTATTGACGGTAAATATTCGCATAGTAAATTTGATGCAACATTTATAGGATTAGCTCCGGCAGATAATCCACGCTTAGCGGCTGTTGTTATTTTTGATGAACCAAAACCAAGCTATTTTGGTGGGACCGTTTCTGCACCGGTATTTAAAAAAGTAATTGAAAGTTCGTTGCGGTATTTAGAAACCAAGTAAAAAATATATGGATATTAACTTAACAAATTTAGGTATCACATCTATCACCTGTGATTCACGTCAGGTTGTCCCGGGCGCCATGTTTGTGGCGTGCAAGGGGTTGAATTGTCAGGGAGATGATTTTATTGATGAGGCCATTTGCAAAGGGGCAAAGGTTGTTGTTAGTGAAAAAAAAGGGGTCAGGCACCTTTTTTCAAAAAAGGTGCCTGACCCCTTTTTTTTAAAGGTGGAGAATTCGCAGGATTTTTTACGGCAAGTGGCACGGCAATTTTATGGGAATCCTTCGGAAAAAATTCGAGTGATTGGTGTTACAGGAACAAATGGTAAAACGACAGTTGTATATTTGATAGAATCTATTTTAAAAATAATAGGAAAAAAGTGTGGGGTTATAGGAACGATTAATCATCGTATTGGTGATAAAGTTTATCCTTCCCATAATACGACACCGGGATTTTTAGAAAATCAGCAATGGTTAACACGTATGGTTGCAGCGGAAGTGGATTATTGCCTTATGGAGGTTTCCTCGCATGCATTGGATCAAGAGCGTGTGGATGGTATTGATTTTAGGCAGGCTATTTTTACAAATTTGACCGATGAGCATTTAGATTATCATCAGACAAGAGAAAAATATTTTTTAGCTAAGGCTAAGCTTTTTAAAAATTTATCCAAACAGGCTTATGCTATTCTTAATAAAGATGATGCCTATTGCTCAACACTGTCAGATATGACTATTGCAAAACCCATAACTTATGGGATTAATGTTGAGGCTGATGTTATGGCCAAAGAAATTCAGAGTAATATTCAAGGAACATGTTTTGTACTGCAGTATAAAGAGGAACAGGCGCTTATAAAAACACGTTTAATTGGAAATTATAATATTTATAATATATTGGCTGCAGCGACAGTATGTTTAAATGAAGGCTTAAATTTATCAGATATTGCCAAAGGCATAGCCTCTTTTTCTATAGTACCTGGACGATTGGAACCTGTTGAATGTGGACAGTCCTTTTCTATTTTTATTGATTATGCGCATACCCCTGATGCCTTAATGAATGTATTTAAGACAATTCGTAAAATTAATTCATCCAAAATTATTTGTGTTTTTGGGTGTGGAGGGGATAGGGATAAAATCAAGCGAGCTTCTATGGGGAAAATAGCTTCAGAGCTTGCTGATTTATCTGTGGTAACCAGTGATAATTCTCGAGGAGAAAATTCTCAGGATATTATTGATATGATTATTAAGGGTTTTGATAGTAAAAATTATAAAGTAATTGTAGATAGAAAAAAAGCTATTGAAGAAGCCCTTAATTTAGCTAAACAAGACGATGTTGTGTTGATTCTAGGAAAAGGGCATGAAGATTACCAGATTATTGGAACGGATAAATTACCATTTAGAGAAAAAGAAATTATTCAAGAATGTTTACTTTAAAAGAAATTAAACACGTCCTTAAGAAAAAAAGTAATTTAGGGGATGCAAATATAAAGATTAAAGGCATCTCTATTGATTCACGTACTATAAAAAAAGGCGAACTTTTTATTGCCATCAAAGGTCCAAATTTTGATGGGCATAAATTTATTAATACTGCTATCCAAAAGGGAGCAACAGCCATTATAATTTCACAACAAACCAAATCAGACCCCCGGGGTCTGATTTTGGTAAAGGATACGACTAAGGTTTTGGGGATGATTGCGGAGTATCATCGGCAGAGATTTGATGTTCCGGTTATTGCGATTACAGGGAGCGCTGGGAAGACGACGACGAAGGAGATGGTTGCAGATGTGTTGTCTGTAAGGTATCGGGTTTTAAAAAATTATAAGACAGAGAATAATCAGTATGGGGTGCCGTTAACGCTTTTAAAACTTAAAAGTAGTCATACAATGGTTGTCTTAGAGTTAGGGACGAGCCAAAAGGGAGATATCGCTTGGCTTACGCAAATTGTTCGGCCGACGGTGGCTATTTTTACTAATATCGGGGCATCCCATTTGCAAGGGCTTAAGACGTTGGCAGGAATTTTTCGGGAAAAATGGGGTATTACAAAATATATGAATCACGAGGGATATATTATTTTTAATAGGGATGATCAGTATTTGCGACGCATTGAGGATAAAACCATAATGGCCAAAAGGATTACTTATGCCATAGATGCTTCAGCAGAATATAAGGCCTCTAAGATTACGCGTACTAAAAATAATCAGCTGCAATTTAGTATGAATAGGCATGTATTTACTTTAAAGTCTCCGGCATCCCATAATATAAAAAATGCTTTAACGGCCATTTCTTGTGGTCGTCTATTTAAAATAACTTATAATGAAATTATTACACGGCTTTCACGATTTACATTTCCTGATGGTCGACAGTCTATCCAGAAATGGCAAAAAGGTTGGCTCATTGATGATACGTATAATGCTAACCCCATTTCGTTTAATGAGGCCATTCAGACATTAAACAATTTTAATATTACAGGGAAAAAAATTTTGGTATGTGGGGATATGGCAGAATTAGGTATTCAGTCACAAAAATATCATCAAGAGTTAGGTGAGCATATAGCGCGAACATCTATTGAGAGTGTGGTGGCGATTGGGATAGAAATGCAGCAAACAGTAAAAACAATTAAAAATTTAAATAAAAATATACAGGTGTTTTATTACATAAAATTATCCACCCTTATTCAACGCCTTAAGCAGATTATTAATCCTATGGATGTTATCTTGGTCAAGGGGTCACGTTGTATGGGGATGGAAAAAGTGGTGGATTATTTAAGGAATTAATTATGTTTTATTACCTTTCACAATTTCGCGATATATTTTTTGGGTTTAATATTTTTCGGTATATTACTTTTCGGGCAGGTATGGCTGCGGTTACGACGTTTCTTTTATGTATTATTTTTGCACCATTTTTTATTAAGCAATTAAAGCGATGGAAAATCAGAGAAGTTTCTCGTCGTAAACATTGCTCCAATCTTGAAAAGTTTCAGAAATCTAAAGAGGGGACGCCCACGATGGGCGGTTTATTTATTATTGGAAGTATTCTGATTTCCGTTTTTTTATGGGCGGATCTTTCCAATCGCTATATTCTTTTGACCATTATTACCGCTGTATGGTTAGCTATTTTAGGATTTGTGGATGACTATGTTAAGTTAACCATTCGGTCAAAACGAGGGATAAGTTCGCATACAAAAATTATTTGGCAGATTATACTAGGGTTTTTTATTGGAACTTATGTGTATTTTAATCCAGATACTTCGACGCAATTATCTTTGCCTTTTTTAAAAAATACAGTTTTGACATTAGGTGTTTTTTATATTCCATTTGTCGCTCTTGTTTTAATTGGCAGTTCTAATGCCGTTAATCTTACTGATGGTTTGGATGGTTTGGCCATTGGTTGTGTTTTGATTGTCAGTATTACATTAGGCATGCTTAGTTATATCACAGGACATATCGTAATGAGTGAATATTTATTTATCCCCTTTGTTTCTGGGGCAGGAGAATTGTCTGTTTTTTGTGCTGCTATTATGGGAGCGAGTTTAGGATTTTTATGGTTTAATTGTTATCCAGCGACGGTGTTTATGGGAGATGTAGGATCACTTTCCTTAGGCGGAACGTTGGGTGTCATTGCCGTGATGATTAAGAAAGAACTATTGCTTGTTATTATCGGTGGTATTTTTGTCATTGAAGCCCTTTCGGTCATCATACAAGTCACATCCTTTAAACTTCGAGGTAAACGTGTTTTTAAAATGGCCCCATTACATCATCACTTGCAGCTTTCCGGTTGGAAAGAATCACGAATCATTATTCGTTTTTGGATTATTGCCATTATTTTAGCTATGGTGGCTTTGACGACATTAAAAATTAGGTAAGATGAATTTAACCAATAAAATTATTACTATTCTTGGAACGGGGCGTAGTGGGCAGGCAGCGGCAAGGCTTGTTCATAAGCATAAGGGGGTTGTTAAGGTATCTGATTCTGGCCCGATAGAAAATATTTTTAAACCTTTTTATCAATGGCTACAGCATAATAATATTACGCTTGAAAGCGGCGGGCATACACAGAGATTTATTAAATCAAGTGATATGGTTGTTGTTAGTCCAGGCATTCCTATTGATGCACAAGTCTTGCAATGGGCAGGTGCTAAAGGTATTGTGATTATTGGGGAGATGGAATTAGCTTCGCAATTTTGTTCTAAGCCTATTATTGCCGTGACGGGAAGTAATGGGAAAACAACGACGACAACATTGATTCATCAGGTTTTAGAAGCCGAAGGATATAAATCGTGTTTATGTGGAAATATAGGACGTCCTTTTTCTGAATGTATAGAGGAAATTAATAATGTCGATTATGTAGTATTAGAAGTAAGTTCATTTCAGTTAGAAACAATTCAAACCTTTCATCCTCATATCGCTGTTTTTTTAAACTTTAGCCAGAACCATTTAGATCGGCATAAAGATATGAAGGAATATCTTCAGGCAAAGGTAAGAATTTTTGAGAATCAGACGGAAGAGGATTATATTATTTTAAATAAGGATTTAGTTGACATAACTAAAAGGGGTCAGGTACCTTTTTTTATTAGTGGGGATGAGTATTACACAGAGAACCAAAAGGCTGTATTAACTGTTGCGGAAATATTAGAGATATCTTCAGAAGTTTGCGATAAAGTATTTAAGGCATTTAAGGGGATTGAACATCGTTTAGAGTGGGTATGTAATATTGATGGGGTTGATTATATTAATGACTCCAAAGCAACGACTGTTGAAGCAGGACGTTGGGCGTTACATAGTATGGAGGCACCAGTATTTATGATTTGTGGCGGAAAAGATAAGGGCAGTGATTTTACACAGATTAGAAATGTTGTTCATGATAAAGTAAAAAAAATTTTTGTGATTGGTGAAGTAAGCGAAAAAATTACAAAAAGTTTTGAAGGGGGTGTTGAAATTGAGGTTTGTCAGGATCTTATAGATGCTGTTAAAAAAGCACAGCACGATGCAGATGAAGGCGCAACCATTTTATTGAGTCCCATGTGTGCCAGTTTTGATATGTTTAAAAATTTTGAAGAACGGGGAAAGGTGTTTAAGGAAATCGTAAAAAGAGGGACACATCCCCTTTTTTCAAAATAATATTATTAAAAAAAGGGGATGTGTCCCTCTTTTTACGATTATGAAATCAATCCGTATATCCATTGCCATTATTACAACTCTCCTTATCAGTTTTGGGATTATTATGATCTACAGTTCCAGTGGAATTTATGCGCTTTCCAAGTTAGGTGATGCATCTTATTTTCTCAAGAGGCATGTTTTATTTTTAGGGGTTGGTTTGATATTTATGCTCGGCGTTATGGCGATGGATTACCGCTATTTGCGTACAATGGCCAAGCCGCTTCTTTTAAGTGTGATTGTGATGTTGATTTTAGTGCTTATTCCTTCCATTGGTACGGCAAATTTTGGAGCGCGTCGATGGTTTAGTTTGGGGCCTATTAATTTTCAGCCATCGGAATTAGCTAAAATAGCCATGTTGGTTTATTTAGCTGATTTTTTAGCCAGAAAACAGAATAAAATTAAGAGCTTTCGAGAAGGATTTATGCCTGTCATTTTTATTTTAGGCATTGTCTGCGCCTTGATTGTGCAACAACCAGATTTAGGAAACTCTCTATTAGTAGGGGGAATTGTTTTGATTATGCTTTTTATTGCTGGAGCACGTATTTGGCATTTAGCCCTGTTAGGGGGCATGGCTGTGCCTTTAATTTATGTCCTCATCGTTAAAGTACCGTATCGTTTGCGGCGTATCATCGCCTTTATTGATCCGTGGCAAGATAGCCAAGGTGTGGGTTTTCAACTATCCCAATCACAAATTGCCTTGGGATCAGGGGGACTATGGGGTGTAGGTTTAGGCAAAAGTGTACAGAAACTTTTTTATCTCCCAGCGGCGCATACGGACTTTATTCTCTCGATTATCGGTGAGGAATTAGGGTTATTAGGAACATTAACAATTGTATTATTGTTTATTCTGTTTATTTGGCAAGGCACGCGTATTATCAAACGGACTAAAGATCTTTTTGGTTATTATTTGGGCATAGGACTCGTTGTTATGCTAGGTTTGCAGGCCGTCGTTAATATCGGCGTTAGTATTGGTGCATTACCAACAAAAGGATTGCCGTTACCATTTATTAGTTACGGAGGTTCTGCTCTAGTCTTCAATATGATTGCCGTTGGCCTATTGCTTAATATTTCACGTACAGAGGAATTGTAGTGAAGGTCATACTAGCAACAGGAGGAAGTGGGGGGCATGTGGTTCCAGCGATTCGAACTGCGGAGGTGTTGGTGGCACAGGGACATGAGGTTTATTTTGTAGGAGCATTTTTTGGAAATATAAGAAGTTTGGTAGAGTCTAAAGGTTTTGATTTTTATCCTCTTGCGGTCAAAGGGTTTTGTTGGAAATCGACCTTAGCCCTTATAATTTCATTATTTCAGGCTTTCCTTTTTTTACAAAAATACAAACCTAATAGTATTATTGGTTTCGGAGGGTATGGATCGTTTCCAGCAGTTTTTGTCGGAGCTTTATTAAATTATCCGACACTCATTCATGAACAAAATGTGGTGCAGGGTAAGGCTAATGGTTTTTTAGCTAAGATAGTCAAACGTATTGCTATAAGTTTTGAGGGAAGTCGTAAGTATTTTCCTGAGGAAAAAGTTATTTTGACAGGGTGTCCATGTAATGTTAAAAGAGGAGAGCAACCTTTTATAACAAATAATGATCAAAAAAGGGTGCTTGCCCCTTTTAACAAGTTGTACAAAAATAAAAAAACAGTTTTAGTTCTAGGTGGAAGTCAAGGCAGTCAGCGTATCAATAGTGTGTTTATGGAGACAATAAAGGAGTTAAAAGATGAGATTGATTTTCAAGTGATTCATATTGCAGGAAAAAATGACTATGATAAACTAAAACAGGCCTATATGTATTTTGAGATGCCTGTAGCATTATTTGCCTTTTTAGATCAAATCCAGTATGCTTATAGTCTCGCCGATATTATCATTTCTCGGGCAGGTGCTGTAACCGTGACAGAGCTAGCCTTAGCACAACGTCCGGTGATATTAATCCCCTATCCATATGCGGGAGGGCATCAAAAATATAACGCACAGGAATTGGCCACAACACATAATGCACAGATTATCGAGGAAAAGGATTTGAGCACGCAGAGTTTAAAAGAAGCATTGATTAAAGGATTAAAAACACAGCCAAGTTATAAAATGGAAACTTATTTTTCAGATGCGGCCCATCGCTTAGCCGCACAGGTTTTGGAGATTGTATGTTAATGAAAAAAATTTTAGTATTAGTCACGTTATTTTTATTTACATCGATATCTTCCTCGTATGCTAAAGAGTGGAAAGAATACAAACGGCGACATTTTATTGTGTATTACAAAAACGCGCCATTCGATTTTGTTAAAAGTGTCGAAGAGATGGCAGAAGATTATTATGGTGAAATTTCTAAGAATTTAGGATTTACGCGTTATAAAGGTTGGACTTGGGATGAGCGGGCGAAGATTTATATTTATGATGATTCTGAAGATTATGTGCGCTCTGCAAGAGCTGCCCGATGGTCCCATGGGGTGGCTTCACCGAAGGATAAAGTTATTCGTACTTTTCCGGCTGCACATGGTTTTTTTGATTCGACCTTGCCTCATGAATTAGGACATATTATTTTTCGGGAGTTTATTGGTTTTAAAGCACAAGTGCCGCTTTGGTTTGAAGAAGGCGTGGCTATGTATCAGGAAAAAGCCAGGCGTTGGGGGGCTCATAAGGCAGTAAAAAAGGCCATGAAGGAAGAGGCTTTTATTCCTTTAGAAGAGTTGACGATCATGCATCTTAGTCAGAAAACAAGTCCTGAAGAGGTTAATCTGTTTTATACGGAAGCTGCCAGTGTGATTCAGTTTTTGATAGGAGAATACGGAAAACAACGCTTTGTCCGTCTTTGTCGTAAGTTAAAAGATGGAAATCCATTTGAGTGGACATTTGAATCTATTTATGTGCGGTTTAAAACTATGGAAGATTTAAATAAAGCGTGGGTTAAATTTTTAAAGGAGAAAAAGTAGGGAAAGGTCCTATTTTTATTATGAATAAACATTACCATTTTATAGGTATCGGTGGGATTGGGATGGGAGCGGTGGCGTCATTGTTATTGGCGAAGGGGTATAAGGTTAGTGGTTCAGATATGCGCCGTAATCAAATGACTGAAGATTTACACATGCGTGGGGCTGAGGTTTTTTGCGGGCATGATGCACAGAATATCGGCCAGGCAGATATTGTGGTTGTCTCTTCAGCGATAAGTAAAGACAATGTTGAAATTGTGTCTGCTGAGCAACGTGCTATCCCTATAATCCCTCGAGCAAAATTATTAGCTTTTTTGATGAAGGATTATATTGGTGTTACGGTAGCCGGGGCACATGGTAAAACTACGACGAGCTCTATGATCGTGCAGCTTTTGACAAAAGCAAATCTTTATCCAACAAGCGCAGTGGGTGGTGTTTTACAGCAAAGTATGGGCAATGCCCAATTAGGCCATGGGCAATATTTTGTCGCTGAGGTTGATGAGAGTGATGGTTCATTTCTTTATTTTAAGCCATCTTATTCTGTCATTACTAATATTGATTTTGAACACATTGATTATTATAAAAATTGGGATAATATCCTTAAGGCCTATCGGCAATTTATTCAACAAACACAACCAGATGGGCAGTTGATTGTCTATGGAGATGATACACGTTTGAAAGTTTTGATGAAAAAGAGTGCACATAAATTTATGACCTATGGGTTTTTAGCAGACAACGATATCTGTGCTAAAAATATTATTGCAGATGGTTTTTATACTTATTTTGACTGTATTGTCTATGGGCAATTGAAAGCACGTATAGAGCTGCGTGTTCCAGGAAGGCATAATGTGGCCAATGCTTTAGCTTGCATCAGCATAGGGCTTAGCTTGGGTATAGACATAAATATTATTAAAGATAGTCTTAAAACATATCAAGGTGTACGGCGGCGTTTTCAGGTTAAGAGTATGTATAAGGATGTTTGGATTGTTGATGATTATGCCCATCACCCGACAGAAATTAAATCTGTTATTCAGACAGCCAAAGAATTTGAACGGAATCGTTTAATCGTTGTTTTTCAACCTCATCGGTATTCTCGTATGCAGGCCTTATGGAAAGAGTTTATTAGAAGTTTTGCAGGGGCTGATTATGTGATTATTACAGATATTTATGCGGCAAGCGAAGATCCGATTAACGGGGTTACATCTGTACAGCTTGCAGAGGAAATCCAGGCGTTGACGGATAAACCTGTTTTTTATGTACGTAAAAAAGTTTTAATGGAACATTTGGAAAAGGTGATGCACTCCGGTGATATGGTTCTGTTTTTAGGTGCAGGGGATATTACAAAAATTTCTGAAATGGTAAAAGTAAAAGAAGACAGCTCTCTTTTACGTGTGGGTGTTCTTATGGGGGGGTACTCTTCAGAGAGAGCCATTTCATTAAAGTCAGGAGAAGCCGTTTGCCGTGCACTTAAACAAAGAGGTTATGAGGTTGTTCCCTTAGATATTAAGGAAAGGGATGAAGGGCAAATTTTGAAGCAAATAGAGTCTGCCAATATTGACACGGCATTTATTGCCTTACATGGACAGTTTGGTGAGGATGGAAAGATTCAGGTGCTTTTAGAGCAGGCAAAAATTTTGTATACCGGTTCGGATGTTGAGGCCAGTCAAATAGCCATTAATAAAGTAGCTACCAAAGAAATATTGCAGAGTAAGAAAATTGTATCACCACGGTGGTATGTGGTATCTTCTTGTGAAGATATTGATTTTGATCAATTGTATGAGAATGTTGGGCAGTCGCCTTATATCGTAAAGCCTGTCACGGAAGGTTCTAGTATTGGTCTTGTGATTGTCCAACGCAAAGAAGATTTGCCGGCAGCTTTTAAGTCTGTATGGCAATATGGTACAGAGGCTATGTGTGAAGAATATATTTCAGGAAGAGAATTAACCGTCGGAATTATAGGACGAACGGCATTGCCAGTCGTTGAAATTTCTCCTGTGGAAGGGGTTTTTGATTTTACAGCGAAATATCAGAAAGGGATGACCAACTATACTGTGCCGGCTGCCATACCGACAGATATAACAATTGTTTTGCAAGAAATTGCTTTAAAGGTTCACCAGTCTGTTGGGTGCCGAGATTTTTCCAGAGTAGATTTTATCCTTAGTGAAGAGGGGATTCCTTATGTTTTGGAAATTAATACAATCCCCGGATTTACAGCCACGAGTTTACTGCCCATGGCTGCGCGTGCTGCGGGCATTGATTTTCCAGAGCTATGTGAAAAGATTATAGAAATGCAGAGAAAACAAAGTAAACAAATAAAGGGGACGTTCATAAATATATAAATAAGTTATTAAAGAATTTATTTATAACTTATTTATATATTTATGAACGTCCTTATTCTATATGCCACGTAAAAAGAAATTTAAAATAAGTATAGCTCCAGCAATTATTAAATTTTCATTAGCAACAGTGTTTGCATTGATCATTGGGTTTGCGATTTACAGAGGGGTGTATCATTTTTGTATGCACTCATCTTATTTTCAAATTGAGGCGATTGAATATGATGCGGCATTAGATTTTATTCATAAACGCAATTTAAAAAAATTAAAGGGAAAGAGTATTTTTGCTGTTGATTTAAAAGCGATTCAACGTAAACTACAGGCTAAATATCCTCAGGTCACAAGCCTTCAAGTTGTGCGCCGTTTTCCTAATCGTATTATCATTAATGCCCGTCAGCGTTTACCTTTGGCCCAGACAAAATTTGAAAATATTATTTTGACACTGGATGAAAAAGGGGTTGTCCTTTCTAGTACAAGTAAAAAAGGCAAAAAACTTCCCTGGATAGTAGGGGTTAAGACAAATAACAAAGGTTTCACATTGGGCCGTCCTTTACGAAGTCGTACGATATGGAGTGCTTTAAAAATTATTAAAATTTTTCAAGAAGAACGTGCTTTACGTCCGTATCAAATAAAACGTATTGATGTAAAAAATCTTTCAAAAATTTATTTAACATTAACCAATGGCGTAGACATTATTGTTGATACAGACAAGGTTGAACAAAAAATGCAAAAACTTGGTGTTATTTTACCTCAAGATAGAGTTGAATTTAAAGAAATTAAATATATCGATTTGCGTTTTAAAGAACCGATTCTTAAAAAAAATAATTAATTAAAATGTTTAAACAAAAATATATATGCAGTTTGGACTTAGGGGCGCGGGAGATTAAGGCGGGGATTTTTAGTATTTCGGTAGATGGAGATTTTCAATGGGAATGTACGCATGCGCAAACTATTCATGGGTTTAAGGAAGGCTATGTAAGTGATCTTGGTGAGTTTAGTGAATGTATCTATCAGGCTGTTTATGCCGTAAGTAAAAAAACAGGCATAAAAATTAAGGAAATTATTCTTGGTTTAAACGGCAATATGGTAACGGGGCGTAATATAAATGCAGCGATTTCTTTAGTCGAGAAGGGGCGTAAAGTAATTATGCAGAGGGATATCCGTTTGATTACTAAACAGGCACGTCTTTTAGGGACACACATGGATGAAGACATTATTCATGATATACCTCAGTTTTATAAAGTTGATGATGACCAACTCGTTAGTAATCCGCAGGGGTTGTGCGGACGTAAATTAGAGGTGAAGGCTTTGATTCTGGGAGCGCAAGCGGATCGGTTGTCTAGTATTACTAAAGCTGTGAATCAGGCTGGTTTTGATGTGGAGGATATGGTGTTAAGTGCATATACAGCAGAGACTATGCTTTTAACGGAAGAACAGAAAAATAGAGGATGTGTTCTTATTGATATTGGAGCAACGGTAAGTAGTTTTTTGATTTTTAAAGGGGGGTGTTTACAATATTATACAACCCTTGCGCAAGGAGGAGGAGGTTTCACCTATAGTATTGCGCAAAAATTAAATTTTTCATTTGATGTTGCCGAAGAGATTAAAAAATCTTATGCGAGTGTGACAAGTATGTCCTCTTATCATAAAGAAGAAATTTTGATTAAAAAAGATCAATCGTATATTCCGATTAAGAGAGAAGTTATTGATCATTCTTTGGAAGAAGAGATTTGTTTGTTTGAAAAAAGTATACAAGAAGCTTTAGTTGCATCAGGCTTGCAAGAAGAAATTTCTGAAGGAATTTTTATGACGGGAGGCGGGGCTTTATTGCCTGGTTTGATTGACCGTTTGGATCAGCATATGCCTTTTAGTGTTCAGTTAGGAAAAATTAAAAGAGGGGTTCCTCAAGAGATTCAAGATGTTGCTTTATTTGTTCCGGTTGCAGGTGTTGCGTATTATGGATTGAGGAAAAACATGTTTGGTGTTGAATCTGTAACGAATCAGTCGGCGCATTGGTTTAAACGGTCTATGCATTATGTTGGGGATTTGTATGAGGAGTATTTTTAGACCTGTCCCTATTTTTTATGTCGCAATTTCATAATACTGAAATGAACATCTTTAAGGATTTTACTCATGCGTTGCATGCCGTTGAAAATATACAGCATCCAGAAAGAATTTAAAAGTAAAAGAAAAACGATAATAGAAGTGTTAATATTTTGTGTAATGAGAGCTTGTTCCATTAAACTGGCTTGATTGGCATGAGAGCTGACATCAATCACTTTAAATAGATTGACAAACCAAAAAAGGAATATAATTACTAAGACAATCTGAAAAAATAAAAAATAAAAATGGCGCATTAACCATTTCGCAGTAAGATTATCCCAATGACGTACTTTACTCATAAATTTTTCAAATGACATAAGAAATATGATACATAGAAAGATACTGTATGGCAAGAGAGAAGATAAAAAAAATGGAGGTTTCATGGCACATAAAATTTTATTAGTTGATGATGAGCGGGTTAATGTTACTTTGGTTAAATTTGGTTTGGCTGAACAACGCTATGATGTTGTTGTGGCAGGTGATGGCGATGAAGGTTTAGAAAAAATAGAATCCCAAAAACCCGATCTTATTATTCTCGATATCCAGATGCCCAACATGAGTGGTTATGAATTTATGTCCGAGCTCAAAATGCGTCAAGGATTTGAAACAACTCCCGTTATAATGCTGACAGCTAATGAAACCATGGAAGATGTATTTAAGCTAGAAGGTGTTAAAGCCTATTTTATCAAACCCGTCAAACTTTCTGAAATGATCGCAAAGATCAAATTTATCCTGGGGCCAAATCCTGTTTAGAAAAGAGAGACAAAAAACAGAAAGTTTCTTTGTAAAATAATTTTTTATATATAATATAAAGTATAATATTTAAAATTTCTAATTCTTATATGTTTAAAATTTTCAACAATTTAAAAAACTTTTTTTTATCTTTCTTGCATTTTAAGAAAATTATAAACAGCATCAAAAATCCTTCAGTGTCTAAAAAAGAGGGTTTTAATGCGATATCGCTGCCTGTTGTTAATAATTTTTTAATAGGTATTTTAGTTGTTCTTCTTTTTTTAATGGGAAATATTTTTTTTGTATCACAAAAAACAGTGGAAGAGATGATTCATTCTGTGGCTAATATTCAGTTTCAAGGTACGGCTAAACATGCGGTTGAAGCATTCAAGTCTTTAACCGTTTATCAAGAAATCATTGCCAAACGGGATATTTTTAGTCCCTATATGTTGGCTAAAAAAAAGGTTGTTATTAAGGCTCAGCCCCCTCCTCCTCAACCTAAAGTGCAGCCGCAACAGCAATTAGCGGAATTAGCACAGAATTTAAAACTTGTTGGTATTTCCTGAGGAAAATCACCAAAGGCATTAATCAAAAGCATACGTGATAATGATACATATTTTGTACGCGAAGGACAGCAGATAGGAGTAACAGGTATTCGGATTAAAAAAAAAGGGCTATCTGGTTGACTGAAGTACCCACTATATCTAGGGTCTGCTGAAAAAAGGCAATTTTTACAAAAAAGTTAAGTTTCTCGTCGACAGATAGAAGGAAATAGTGTAAAATACATGGTAAAAGTAGATCAGAAGTGCGCGGGAAATAGATAAAAGGGTTAAAAAGGCGTGCATTTATAAAAAGGAGTGCCCATGTATCGAGGAAAAGATTGAGAGGAAATATATTTATTTAAAGAACTTCAGCCATTTGGAGGGCAGTTAGAAGAAGGGAATCGATGGTTAAAGATTAAAGCATTGATACCGTGGAGAGAATTGGAGAGGACGTATGCAGGTTATTTTTCACATAGAGGGCGACCGGGTTTGGATGGGCGATTAGTAATAGGATTATTTTTATTAAAGCATATGAGTG
>UOGJ01000022.1_pt1 | contig 20480 bp, 23 predicted proteins | sample 1989031 | NCBI WGS metagenome assembly UOGJ01 (sample SAMEA4712195, study PRJEB27164) | hydrothermal vent metagenome | biome: marine basaltic hydrothermal vent biome; feature: marine hydrothermal vent; material: mineral | place: Pacific Ocean | collected 2011-06-14/2011-07-23 | depth 1719 m | reverse complement strand
TCATGAATATGAAATCTCTTCCAAAAAAGTGTTTACTCTGGAAAAACTAAAAGACCAATATGACATCTGCCCTGTCAATGAACTCTGTCCTACTTGCAATTGCATCGCTATTCCTGTCAGTTATACCGATTCTTCTGGGAAAATCTTTAAATTTGCCGAAATTAAACGCCTAATCAACAACCTTCCTGCCGATCATAAGTTTTTTGCTGACCCTGGCGACTTTTGTGACTAACATTGAAATTCCTGTACATCAAGTTAAATCTGTACGTTCCATATACACCATGCTTCCCCCTAAAGAGGCTAAGGCACGTTCTTTTAACTGCGCACCAACGGTCTCGACCACAGCTTCTTCCTTTAATTTAACTGGATTCTTAACCTGAAAGTTTCCTTTTAAAATACCTTCTGTCATAACATTTCTCCTAATTTTGATAAACTTTATCCATTAAAGGATCATTAACTTTTGCTAACTCCTCAACTAAATTTATATATCTATGCCCATTAAATCCTTCCGGCAAGCGCTCTTCTCCGATTAATAAAATACCATCTAAATGCTCTAAAGGTATTTCTGCAATTTTGGTCAAAGTATATTCTTCAACTGCCATTTCAGCAAAAACCATTTCGACCAAAATAACAAAATCTGATTTTCCTAAAACATAAAAAACTCTTTCTCCTTCATGATGCAGTCTGGATAAAATACCCCGAAGTCTTTCTTTGATCAACCCAATTGAATTAATAGTATTCAATGTATATTTAACAGATTTTCTCATCTTTTCAGCTATTCCTTTAGGTGTCAGTAAATACTTTACTTTACGCTGGTTTAATTGGCTAATCCGAATAAACCCTTTAGATACTAAACGCCGGATCAGCATATTCGTCTGCCCCAAGGAAAGATTCATTTGGCGAGATAAATCACGTTGATTAGAACCAAGCCTGGCTCCAATAATATTGACCAATTCAAATTCACGCTCGTCTAAAACTTCTTTTGACATAAGAATTTACAACCTTAAATAATATTTTGTTCAGAAATTGAACATATTATAAATATAGCCTGACAAGAGTCAAGAAAAAAATATAATTCTTAAAGCCTTCCCATTGTCCTCAATATCCGAACCAACAACAACCCTGCCAAAACTAAAATAATGAAAGTTCGAATGGCTTTATTATTGGAGGCTTTGACTAAATAAACAGAAAAAAGGGTTGTGGCAATAATGCCGATGGGGGTGAGGCCGATAAAATAGCGGTTGGAAATCTGAAATCCTTGTTGATTGGCCGCTTCCCCTAATTTAAATTTTAAAAGCACCAGACAAAAAGCGGCTAATGTGCCCGTAACAAATAAACAATAGGTTCCTGTTTCTTTCAAATCTTTACTGTTTGCCTGACCTTGTACTTTATTTTTTATCCAAAAATATAGTAAATATAAACTAGATCCAAAAATAATTAAAAACCTGTCTTTAGAAATATTTGCACTCAATAATGCTATCGGCCCGTCGGCAAACCAAAATCCATACCGTGGTGAATTCATATAATAGAGAACGCATATACTTACCGGGATAATTCCCATAATGAGATATTTCCCCCAATAACGCCACTGATGCTTATCTATGACATACCACAATAAAAAGGATGCCACCATAATTTGAATGGCGCTAAATATAAGCGTAAAACACAATATAAAATGTATTGCTATTAACGCGAACCATGTGCGCTGATTTTGCTTATCCTGCCTTAGCAGTGAAAGAAACAATAATGTCTGCACAGTGGTTAAAAATACCCAAAAAGCATAATGCCTTGCCTCGGCCCAGTAATGCCATACCATAAAGGAAGAAAAAAAGATGGCTATAGAATAGCTCCCTAACCATAAAGAATAATATCGACTAAAATAATAAAAAATTAAAGCAGCACTTAGTGACATAAAAAAAACAGGATTAATTCTTAAAACAATACGGTCATATATTCCTTGTGTTCTCCTCAAATCTGTATTTTGATATTGAAATAATGAACAAATAAATTTCTGTATGACATAAAAAGATGGAGAAATATTTCCCTCTCCAATTTTGCCTGTAAGTATTTCCGTATATGTTTTTCCGGAAACGCTTGATATCTGTGTGTAGATTTCATCATTCCAAAGCGGTTTATGTTCAGCTAATAAAAGACCAAAACGAAAGCACCCAAGAAACAATAATCCTGTTAAACAATAAATAAAAAATAGTTTATTTTTTTGCATATTAATAAACCTTTAATTGAATTTGATTTAATAAACTTTCAGGTATTCTCCTGGAGGAATTAATTGCCTTCTTCGTTATAAGTAAAATTTTTTGACACTCCTGATAGCCTAACTTCAACTGTTTTGGAATAGAAAAATCGGATTGGCTAACCATTGCCTTTAAGATCGGTAAATAAATCATTTTTGATTCTTTAATAAATAACAATGCGTGTTCTGGCTTTTTTAATAAAGCCTGTTGAAATGAGTCTTTTGCTTTTTCATATTGTCCGATTTTTAAATAAACAATTCCGAGATTATACGAAAACCAGAAAAAATGTTTATTTAACGAAATGGCTGTTTGATACATTTCAATGGCTTCTTCATATTGTCCTGAATGATAATAACAAAACCCTAATAAACCATGCGCTTCGGCCATATGAGGATGATATTTAATTATATTTTGATAATATTTAATATATCCTTCTAATGATTCTTTATCGTGAACATTCTTGTTTTGTGAGAACGCAATCAAAGGCGCGTAGGAACTCGGTATAAGATCATTAAGCGTACGAACCATAACACCTTCACGATATTTATTTTTATCAATGACCATATAGCCCAATAAAAATAAAATAATATACAAAGTAATCACACGGTTCAAGAGATTTCCCTTAATCTAAACGCCGCCGCTGATGTCCAAATTAAATACCAAAACATAATATTAAAAACTCCCAACATTAAGTATTTAATAAAGTACTGTCCTGTTGTTCCATAGCGAAAATGAATAACATGTTTTCCTGCTGGAACCCACACCCCTTTAAATGCTTCATTTGTTCGAAAAAGATCCACTTGCTCCCCATCAACAAACGCCTGCCAGCCTGTGTAATAATTGTCGTTATATATTAAAAACTTTTTATCAAAAAGATTTGTCTGTAGTGTTAACGAATTAACATCAAAACGCGTGATTTGAATATTTTTAGAATCTTGTGTAGTAATTTGATCCTGGGATATTGGATACTCAAAGTTTTTAGGCTGATAATTATAAATTAAAATTTTATTCGCTAAGTACTTCTCTAAAAGATCACTGTCTAATTTTTGTCTTAATATATGAAACCATTTGGTTCCAAAGTACATATCATTAGAAGCCTTTGATTTAACATTTTCTGATGTTTTATTTATAATAACTTTTTTAGGAAGGGTCAAATCTAAATAGGGAAGCTTCCCTCCCTGAAGTTCCTGTCGGTAACGATACGGACCGTTGCCCTTTGTAGAATTATTTTGAAGGTGATGATAAACAATCATTGGGTGAATAATGATAAAAATAAATAATAGCGGCATTACATTTTGTTTGCTCATTATTTTCCATTTTAGACATAATCGAAACTGTTCTGCCAAAAGTAAAATACCTGCCGGCAGTAAAAATACCCAAAGAAAAAAGAAAAAATTTCGAAAATATTTAAAATAAAAAATATGTTCATACAAAAATTTATAAAAAACTGTGGCGTCATTAAGGCTGATCAAATAAATAAGCAACCCTGATAAACCCAATACAACCATTTGTTTATTGACCTTGACAAAAAGACCGCATAATAAAATAACATAGGTGAAAATAGGAATATAAAAGTCTCCCAGCTCAACACTTTTTAAACCCGTTAAAAATCCTTGTGCTTCTGAATGAACTACACCACCACCGCCGAGCGTTTGATGTTTAACATCCAAAGCATTACCAGATAGTGAACTTATATTTCTAATAGGAAGAACAAACTCACCTCTTTTCGATTCTTGCTGAAACATAATCCCCGGAATAAGAGCTAAACATAACGCGACAAAACATACTCCGCTGATCATTTTATGCCCATTCAAAAACTGAACATAACGCATAAATAAGCCTTTCAAATCTCTAAAATAAATACCTGCCGCACATAAACAAAAAATTCCGAAAATCGTCACAAAATAAAATGGAATATACGTCGTCAAAATAATCATTAAAGTTACGGTTAGGCCTAACAATAAATATTTTTTGGGGGAACGGTTAAAGGCGATGAAAAAATAAAAAAACCATACCATAGGAACAAATATCAATAAAATAAAAGAGGAAAAAAGATTGGTTCCAAGAGAAGAAAACATTAAAAGAAGATAGGCGACTAAAGAAGCTGTTTTATTTTTTGTCACTTCTTTAGCTAACTTATAAAAACCAATCATGCCTAAAAAATAATATAATGCCAAAAAAATAAGATAAGACTGAAAGTAAGGAACACCTATTTTGTACAAAATTAAAATAATCAAATATAAGGGGTTAAACTCACCTATTCTACGAAGAAAAAACTCCGTTGGCACCCCACCATCCCGTGTCGGTTCCCATAAAGGATAAACTCCTCGACTAAGGTTATTAATAAAATAATAGAAATGCTCCGAGTAAGCAATAGCATCGCCTTGTAGAGAAAGTTGATTGATTAAAAATCCCCAAAAAGAAAAACACCATAACCCAAAGGCTAATAAAATAAAAACCGGAATTTTAATAGATTTCCAATGGAATATCATCACGCACTTTCTGTAAAGCATTAAATTGATAAACGTTTTTATAACCTTTTTTTAATTGTTCGATAACAGGACCAAAATTACTAAACTGCCCACCTATGATCGGAATATAAATCATTTTAGATGATCGGATAAATGCAAGTGCCACCTGCGGCTTTGTTTGGGCTGCTTTCTGAAAATACTCCATAGCTAATGCATGCTGATCTGATTTTGAATAAATCACACCGAGGTTATAATAAAACCAGAAAAAATGGGGATTAAGCTCAATTGCTTTTTGATACGCCTCAATCGCTTTCGTCTCTTGACCTAAATAATAAAAACAAAATCCAAGCAGCCCTTGCGCCTCTGATCTATAAGGCATATATTGAACTAATTTTTCATAATAATTTTTATGCCTAAAAATCTTATCTTTAAAAAAATAACTGCCTTGCTGCGTAGCCTCCACTAATACCCCAAATGATCGCGGCATAAAAAAATTTAATGTATTTTTTCTTACTTCCTTAACCTCTTGATATATCCCGGTTATAAAAAAAACACAAAGACTCAACGTAACAACTGCTTTTCCGATCAAAATACATATTTTAGATGCTTTTATATTTATACTGCCCATAAAAACCATATGCTGTTTTTTACAAATTCAATGCCTGCTATTCCACTAAAAATAATAATAATATTTGTTACCATCCAAAAATTATTTTTAAAAATTTTTACTAATTGCTCTAAACATAAAACATTGGCAATAATTCCAACCGGCGTTAAATAAATAAAATATCGTGTGGTAACGGAAAAACCTTCCAGCCCCCCTGAATCTTTCCACATTAACCATAGCAACACCCCAAATGTTCCAACTAAAACAAACCCAAAAAATGCAGCATATCCTCTCACATCTACACCTAGAAAAATAGAATCCACCTTACTTTTTTTAAAATAAAATATCCCGCCCAAAACAATACAAGTAATAATAAGAACCAACCTCATTTCTGAGATACTTGAATAAATCAATGGCATAATGCCATCATCAGCAATCCAAAATTTATACTTTGGTGCATGGAAATAATAAAAAAACAAAAGACACAGAGGAAAGACCGTCATCCATAAATACGCTTTCCATCTTTTTTCTTTAAAAACCCAAAGTACTAATGACACAATAAAAATTTGAATGATACTCAAAAAAGATGTTACGGCCATCAAAATATTTATAACTGCAAGACTGTGCCAACTCAATAAACAGTAGGAAGAATTTTTAAGAATTCTTAAAAATACCAATGACTGTACTGTCGTTAAAAATACCCATAAACTATATGGGCGAGCCTCCACCCAATAATACCACACCATAAAAGAAGATAGTGCTACCAATAGAGCATAAATTCCAAACCCCAAGGAGTAATAACGTGAAAAAAAATAAAAGAAAATGGTAACAGAAAGCGCCATAAAAACATTGGAACTCATACGTAATAAAATTTGCGCTTTTTGATCGTCAATTTCACCCCCCTTCCATTCATACGGCAATGAATATCGAAAAATATCACAAATGCTTTTTTGGATTAAATAAAAAAATGGACTATTATTTCCCTCCTTAATCTTTCCAAAAATAATTTTTTTATACGAGAGATTTTCAACACTTGACGTTTGGGTATAAATTTCATCATTCCAGAGTGGTTTCAATTTTGCCAAATTAACGCCGATAATAAGAAAAATACCGAATAAAAGAAAAGAAATAAATCTTAAAATAATAAGATTTCTCATCGAAACTTAATCTTTCTCATCGCAAAAAAGCACATGCGGAATAAAAGGATTCCATGACGGAAACGTTGAATTTGCGTGGATCCGTATTGACGATTACGGTAACGAATAGGAACCTCTACTACTTTAAGATTTAATTTAGTAGCCCCAAAAATTAAATCAAAGTCACCAAAAGGATCAAAGTCACCAAAATAAGAACGGTTAGCAACGAGCTCTTCATAGTGATGGCGGAACATTACTTTTGTTCCGCAAAGTGTATCTTTAAACGGTGTTTCTAATAACCACGAAAAAAAGATGCCAAAAAATTTATTAGCAATCAGATTCAAAAACTGCATCGCCTCATTTTCCATCTGATAAACAAGCCTACACCCATTAATGTATTCGCCCCTACCCGTACGCATCGCTTCGTAAAATTTTGGCAAATCTTCCGGTGGAACAGTTAAGTCTGCATCTAGTATCATCAAAATATCACACGTTGATTTACTAAAACCTAAACGAACGGCATCGCCCTTACCCTTGCCTTCTTGACGGAAAAGCTTAATATCCTTCTTTGAATACTTCGCAATAATCCGTTCCACCTCTTCACACGTCCCGTCTTGAGACCCCCCCTCTACAAAAATAAATTCCTGATGTGTTCCAAATTCAGGAGTACGTGTAATCGCGCTTTCAATATTTCCTTTTTCATTCCGACAAGGAACAAGAATCGTTGTGGAATATTCTTGTTCTTTATGTATGGTCATCCGGGCAATAATGAAATGATTTAATGTTAGGGTATTAATAATCGGAAGGTTTGCGACAAACCTATTCAAAAACGTACTTAGCCCCCAAACATATTTTGGAAACAAAATGCGCCGTTCTTTCTTAATCACATCAAAATCTGCCAATGTAAGAAAATTTGAAATATCTTGTGCGGAAAGCCAATTCTGAATTTTTTGAGGGATTTTTAAATCTAACTGTTCACCTATTTTTAAAATATACTGCCAAAAATAACTGTAATATTCGATGATAATGCGTGTGTCTTGCGTACAAAATTTTTTTAGCCCCTCTAAAAAACTTTGAATATCCTCTAACTCTCCCAATAAACCAGAAAGGACAATATAATCAAATTTTTCTTCTTTTAAATTTTCAATTTTTCCTGAATAAAACTGTAAATTCGAATATTTTTCCTTAGCAAGCTTAACCATCTCTTCACTAATATCAACACCCACACCATACGAAGGCTCTAAAGCTTTTAACAAATCTCCCGTTCCACATCCAACCTCCAGAACCTTTTTTCCTTTAGGAATAAAATAACGATAATGCTTCTCTAATTGCTGATAATAATATTTATTCTTCGCCCGATATTTATCCCTTTGAAGAGCTATGGCATCATAATGTTCTTTAATATTGTTCATTTTTATTTTTCATTCCTTTACCACCAAATAATCCCCAATAGCCAGCACATCAAAATCCGTCCGTAAAAAACAATTTACCGCCTCCTGTGGCGTGCACACAATCGGTTCATTTTCATTAAACGATGTATTAATAATAATAGGGACTCCTGTAATTTTTTCAAACTCCGCAATCAATTCCCAATAAATTGGATTAACTTTTTTATTCACTGTCTGCACACGTGCCGTTCCATCAGCATGCGTCACCGCAGGGATCACTTCTTTTTTATCCTCATGGACATCCCCAACTAAAATCATGTACGGAGACATTTGGTCTTTCGGCATTTTAAAATACTCATCAACCTTTTCTTCTAAAACAGACGGCGCAAAAGGACGAAAATGTTCCCGCCTTTTTACACGTTCATTAAGCCGATCTTTCATCTTCGCATTCGTCGGGTCAACCACAATACTCCGATGCCCTAAAGCCCGCGGTCCCGCCTCCATCCTTCCTTGAAACCATCCCACAATTTTTCCATCCGCAATCTTTGCCGCCGTCTCTTTGGCAATATTTTCTGACTTATGATAAGTTACTCCCTTTTCTTTTAAAACTGGTTCAATCATCTCATTTTCATATTCAACCCCTAAATACGGCGACTCAAAAATAAAATCCCGTTTCTTATCCAAAACCTGATGATAATAATACAACGCACTTCCCATCGACGTTCCGGCATCATTGGCCACCGGTTGAATAAACACTTCTTTAAACGGGGTTTCATCAATAATTTTTTTATTCATCAAACAATTCAAAACAACTCCGCCTGTCATACACAAATTCGGCAATTGTGTTTGTTTGTAAATATGCTTCGCCAAATGAACACCTGTTTTTTCAACAACCTTTTGCAACGCGTAAGCAATGTCATAATGATGTTGTGTATACTCTGCTTTCTTAACCCGCTTTGGCCCAAACTTTGTCATAAAAAAATCACTCATCCACTTAGCCTGACCATGGGTGTGAAACTGAAAATATTTTAAATTAAGCCGATACTCCCCATTATCCAAAAGATGCACTAAATCCTCAAAGTCCTTCGCGCACGTATCCTTTCCATAAGCCGACATCCCCATCACCTTCCACTCATCAAAAAATGGGAAAAAACCAAGGTAGTCCGTAATCGAAGCATACAGATGCCCTAAAGAATTGGGCACCTTAATTTCCCTCAACTTCTCAATCTTATTACCTTTCCCTCGGGCAAACATCGTACTCGTCGATTCTCCTCGACCATCAATCGTTAAAATCGCTGCTTCCTCAAAAGGAGAAATGAAAAAACAGCTCGCCGCGTGAGCTAAATGATGTTCGATAAAATGAACTTTTGGAGCTTGTGATAAATTAAAATGGTGTTGAATCCGCTTACCAATATTACGCATTAAAGAAACACGTTCAAAAAACTTAAGTTCACCGCCGGATGGTGCTTTAAAAAGATTTAAACTGGAAGGTAAATAACGCAGAAAATGTGAAAGGTTCCCTTTTATTTCATTTTGGGGAACCCAAAAAAATGTAAAATAATCAATGTCCTCAATCGTAATACCTTCGTCAGCTAAACACCGCTCAATGGCAAGCTCCGGATACTTCGCCGTATGTTTTTCTCGATTAAAACGTTCTTCTTCTAAAAGCGATAAAACCTGTCCGTCTTTAATAAGACTACAAGAAGATTCGTGGGAATAACTGCTAAGACCTAGTATATACATATACTCATTAAACTAAATTATTTTTAAAAATCAATCCCAATCTGAGATTTAATTCCTTTAATTCCTTATCTATAAAAAAAAACCCTTGACACATATGCTCCTATCATGCATACTTATGCATATGAGAACAACACTCAACATTGATGATCACATTCTAAAAAAAGCCTCTCAATTAACTGGTGTTAAAGAAAAAACATCTTTAGTCTGTCTTGGTCTAAAAGCCCTTATTGCTCAAGAAAGCGCGCATCGATTGGCTAATCTGGGAGGAACCCAAAAAAATCTTCAAAATATTTCAAGAAGAAGAATAAAAAATGATCATCGTTGATACTTCTATCTGGATATCCCATCTAAGGAAAAAAAATATCCTTCTGACCAAAGAACTCCTTACCACTAATATTTTAATTCATCCCTTTATTATTGGTGAACTAGCCTGCGGTAACCTTAAAAATCGAAAAGAATTCATCTCCTTACTTCAAACCCTCCCCCAAACACAAACAGTAACTCAAGAAGAAATTCTTTATTTTATTGAACATCACCAACTTATGGGTTTGGGCATCGGATTTATTGACATCCATCTTCTAGCTTCAACCCAACTTACTAAATCTCTCCTTTGGACTGCTGATAAAAAACTTCATGCCATCGCAAAAAAATTTAATTTAATTTATTCCAAAATATAAAGCAGCCATTTTCTTTAAAAATCAATCCCCATCTGAGCTTTAACGCCTTGTTCATAAGGATGCTTCGTGCATTTCATTTCAGTAACTAAATCTGCTTTTTCAATAAGGGCATCAGGAGCGCCATTACCCGTTAAAATAACGTGTTTCATGGCAGGCTTTTTTTCTAACACGTCAAGAACCACCTCAACCTCTAAAAAATTAAATTTAAGCGCATAATTCAATTCATCAAAAATAACCAATTGATACTGCTCATCATGTAATACTTCACAACACTTCTCCCACGTCTTTTGAGCCGTTTTAATATCTTGCTCAGGATTCTTTGTGTCCCATGTAAACCCATCTCCCAGTGAAAACATGTCGCACAACTTTGGAAATTCCTTAAAAAACTTCCCTTCCCCCGTCTTCCACTTCCCCTTAATAAACTGCACAATGGCGACTTTATATCCATGTCCCATCGCACGCACAGCCGTCCCAAAAGCTGCCGTAGACTTGCCCTTGCCTGCTCCGGTATGAACAATGATTAAACCTTTTTTAACAGACTCTTTAACAATTTTATGTTTACGTGGTGCCTTATCCATAAATAAACCCTCTTAAAATCACAGCTAAACCTAATGTCAGACACGATGTCATCACCATTAAATTTAAACTTTCCTTGATAATATATTTTTCCAATACATGCTTGCCTTTTCCTAAAAAAACTTTCCTAACCAATTTTCCCTGATACATATTTTCACCACCTAACTGTACTCCTAACGCCCCGGCAAAGCAAGATTCTGAAATCACACTATTCCCATGACCGGAAACAACCCCATCTTTCCAACCCCAGTTTAAACTTCCTGTAAAATTCTTACCTATTAATAACGAAGCGATACTAATAACACAATAAGATATTCTCGCCGGCAACCAATTAAACACATCATCCTGCTTAGCCGCAAAAAAACCAAAATCATAATACTTCTCATTTTTATACCCAATCATCGAATCTAATGTATTAACTGCTTTATACGCTAATGCCAACGGTGCGCCTCCTAAAGCCGCGTAAAATATCGGCGCAATAATGCCATCCACCGAACTCTCCGCAATCGTCTCAACCGTGGCCCTAACAACTTCTTTCTCGTCTAAATGCGCTGTATCCCGACCAACAATACGCCCAACATTCTTGCGGGCAAGCTCTATATTTTTCTCTTGAAGGTTTTTACAAATTTGCTTTGCTTCTTTATAAAGATCTTTGATAGATAGAGCACTGTAGATACCAAATATATTAAATGCCATTGCTAAAAAAGGATGAATACACCAAGCCAAATATAAAATTAATCCTGTTAATAAAAATACCGCCAATACAAGACCAAGGGCTAAAACGGCTCCACCTAATTTTTCATTGACAATATTCTTACGTAAAAAATTCTCTCCTCGCTCAATACCCTTTCCCATAAGACGAGCGGGATGATACGCATAAACTGGATCTCCAAAAAAAATATCAGCCAGAAAGGCTATGAAAAGCGCCATACGATACCAAACATTCCTCTAACGTTTTAATGAATATATTATTATCTTCTTCTTTCAACAAGGCAATGCGAACATAAGAAGCATCCAATCCTTGAAAATCAAATGTATCCCGCAAATAAATCCCTTCTCTTTTTATTCTCATCCAAAAATCTTCAGGATTAAAATGACTGGAAACTTTAAGAAGAAAAAAATTGGCTTTACTCGAATAAGCTTTAACTCCTGGAAGATTAGAAAGTAAATTAAAAAACCGAGACGATTCCGTCATAAACCAAGCCTGCGTTTGATCATAAAATTCCTGATCTTTTAAAGCCGTTATTCCTAATTTCTGAGCTAAGGCGTTACACGACCATGTCTCTTGCAGACCCTTCATTTTTGCAATTAAAAAACCTGCTCCTGCAGCATAACCAATACGTATACCGGCTAAAGAAAAATATTTAGTTAATGAACGAATCACAAGGAAGGATGAATAATCCTTTAAAGCATCAACAACAGATTGATCAGGACACCAATCAATAAAAGCTTCATCAATTAAAAGAAATTCATTCTGTTCTTCAACCTTTTGAATTAATTTCAACAAATCCTCTTGAGATAAATGCGTTCCCGTCGGATTATTAGGATGACCTAAAATAATCAGATCTGTTTGATCTAATCGATCCATAATAGCCTCTAAAGAAAATTGAAAATCCTCTTGTGGATTTAACCCAATAGAATCAATTTGTGCTCCATTTAAAATGGCTAACCGTCGATACTCCGTAAAACAAGGCTCAACCAAAAGAACCTTTCGCGGATTAATGGCTCTTATGGCTAACTCAATAAGCGCAATAGCACCGTTGCCTACAATAATATTGTCCGTCGTAAGTAATAACTTTTCAGCAATAACCTGTGTTAATTCTCGTGCTTGAGGGTCAGGATATTTTTTAAGGAGAGCAAAAGATTCGTAATAAATTTTTTCAACACATTTTGAAGGGCCAAGAGGATTAATGTTGCTGGAGAAGTCCTTAATCAATGCTTCCGGTTTACCAATTTTTTTGGAAAATCCAGAAATATCCCCGCCGTGAACTATAATAGGGTCAAATTTTAACATTTAATATTTCTTTATTTCATCCAAATAACATCAATATCTTTCTCTAATAGTTTAAATTCTTTGTCTCCTGTTATGACTGCACACTGCTCTCTTTGAGCAAGAGCAGCGGCAAAACAATCTGCATAGGACACAGCATAGCGTGATTTAAATCGAGATGCTAAAAACACTAAATCGCGATCAATATCTGCAAGTATGATGGGTAATTGCTCAATAATCAATAAAATTTCCTGCGCTACTTTTTCTCCCTTTGTTCGCGTAATGGAATAATAAATCTCCCCCCAATTAACTAAATTTAATAAAAGTGTACATTTATTTTTTTCTGCCCGGGTCAATAATCTAACAACTTTATCTGATCCTGCCTCCTGTTGAAAATAAGAAATAACCGCGAAACTATCCAAAACAACTTTTGTTTTTTTCAACGCTTTGCCTCTTTCTTCCTGTCAACAAGGAGTTCTTTTAGCGCGGATTTCCCCTTCACACCCTTAATAAGCCCGTGTCCATATTCAATAGGATTTTCCTTAAGTGGTTTTAAAACAATCTCATTAACCCCTTCAAGCACGGCAAATTTTGATCCTTTTTGAATATGATACTTCTTGCGCAATTCTACTGGAATAAGAACCTGACCTTTAATAGTTGCCTGTGTAATATACATGTTATACCTCCTATATAAAAGTATTACTTTCTAAAAAAAAGTATACCATAACAAACACCATAATTTCCACCATTTCCCCTGTCGCCCCTAAAATATCGCCTGTAATTCCACCTAACTTATATTTATAAACTTTACTCATCAACCAAACAAATACCATCACTCCACCATAAATTAAAATCCCTTTCATCCCTAACAATAAACATACCAGCAATGTTAATAAACTAGCTCGGATAAATATTTGAATTTCAACTTTTCCAGCAATGAGCTTTCCCAAACCACCTTCAGGACGTGCGCAGGGGCAAGAATAACTTAAAAACACATGACTCCATCGCGCTAATGTTAATGCTAAAATATACGCTGTCTTTTTTACAGGCACAATCATAAGTAATTCCCACTTCAAAAGAATACAAAAAATAATTCCAGTCACGCCCCAAACACCAATATGGGAATCTTTCATAATACGTAAAATATCTTCCTTATTTTTACCCTGAAAGAATCCATCAAAAAAATCCGCAACTGCATCGAGATGTAATCCTGCGGTAAATATAATAGGTAAAAGAACAAGAAGAAAATTTACCAACCGTTCTGGAAAAACAGTCTCAAGAATAGAGACTAGAAATAAAATAAATAAACTCAAAAAAAATCCGACAAGAGGAAAATATACTAATGCAGAAGCTAAAGAATATTTTTTTTGAAAAAACTTTTTTGGAATAGGAATGATGGTTAAAAATGAAACTGCCGTCAAAAAATTACGTAACATTTCCCTCTTCTTTCTTCCCCGCAACTTGAGCTTCCGCAAAGGTCGCAACTTCATTATAAATACGCATACCCGATTCAATCAAACTCATCGATAAAGCCGCGCCGCTGGCTTCGCCTAGACGCATGGATAAATCCAGCAACGGTTTTTTCTGAAAAACCTTTAAGACATGCTGATGTCCTTTCTCTTCACTTTGATGTGATAAAATAAAATAATCTAAAATGGCTGGATTTAATTGATACGCTATTAAAGCAGAAGCGGCAACAATCCATCCGTCGATAACCACAGGAATACGTAACGTGGCGCAAGCTAATATCGCCCCAGTCATTGCCGCAACTTCATATCCCCCAACATGCTGTAAAATAGCTAAAGGATCTTTTAAATAGGCTTGATGCTGTTCAATGGCTACATTAATAACATTTGCCTTATGTTTTACACCTTTCTCATCCAATCCTGTCCCCCGTCCTGTCACTTCCAACGCATCAACATTAAGCGCCGCCGCAATAACGGCACTTGCTGTTGTCGTATTGCCAATGCCCATTTCTCCCAACCCAATTAAATCAACATCTTTTGCTTTAGCTTCCTGAACAACATTCCATCCAGCCTGCAATGCTTGATCTAACTCCTCTTCAGTCATCGCAGATTCAAGTTTAAAATTACGTGTCCCCTTTCGGACTTTTGCATTAATAAGCTGATCATGCGCCCCTAAATCCGCATCTACGCCAACATCCACCACAGAAATATCTGCATTAATCTGCCGAGCCAATGCATTAATCGTCGCCCCTTCATTCAAAAAATTCATCACCATCGCCGTCGTCACCTCTTTTGGAAACAAGCTGATCCCTTCGGCCTCAACACCATGATCTGCCGCAAAAATAAATATTTTTTTATTCTTAACAGATGGCCGCTCCTTCTCCGTAATCGCCACAATATTTGTAATCATCCCTTCCAGCATTCCCAAACTCCCCTGCGGTCGTGTCTGTTCATCTAATCGTGCCTGCGCTTTTTTAATCCAACCCTGATTGATTGGTTTAATATTTTGTGCTTTTGTTATCCAATGATTCATAAATACCCCCTAATCTTTTCAAAAAATAGAGACACTTATTTAATATAGTTTTAAAATTAATATTTAATAGGTGTCTGTCTCTGTTTTACCACTACAGTTTAATAAGTAACCGTTCCGCCAGATTGGGCATTAACTTTCTAAGGAACATCAAGCCCTTTACTTTTCCGATATGAATTTCTTCACTGCGTTTTTTTATGCCTTCTGTGATTTGGTACGCAGCCTCCTCAGGGGTAATCTTCCCCTTACCCCGGCCCCGGGTCATGTCTGTATCCACCAGTGCCATAATGACCTCTATGACCAACACTCCACTGTTATGCATGACTGATTGTTGTCGCAGCGATTTAACGAATGCCCTAAGCCCCGCCTTATTAGCACAGTACACGGGCGATGACTGTTTAGGTGCAATAGCCAGACCTGACGTGATATATACCAGGCGACCTCCGGTCTTTTTAACATTATCCATAAGAGATCGCGTCAGCTCTACCGGCGCCAGAAAGTTTATCTCCGTCTCCTCACTGACCGAATAGAACTCTTCCGCGGGTTTAAAATAATCCCGCGCCTGCTGTATACCCGCGTTGTGTATTATCAAGTCCAATGGTGTGTCCACTAATTGTTCACTGAACTTAGCACGCTGAGAAGGGATCGCCATGTCACAGGCAAGCCATTGGACGCCAGAGCATGTTTTCTTTGCTGTGCCAATAGTGTCTTCGCTGCGCCCCGTGGAGATCACATGCCAGTCATTACTAACATAGTGTTCAACCAGCGCTTTACCTATACCACGCGTCCCCCCGGTAACAAGAACGGTTTTTTTATCTTGCGCCATATTCAATTTCCCTTTAGATCTACAGTTACCAGCAGATGATCTGCTTACTAACCGTTTGTTTATGGCTGCGCGATTGATCAACCCATGAATCTTTTTGAATAATTAAAGGAGACTTATCCTCAAACAAAACAAACTGTTTTCGAGAGTTTTCATTCTCTTAGCCACAACCAATACTCATCATTAATTTTTTCTCCGGCAACTAAATAATGGTTAATTGTTTGTTAGGCATTATAGGCCGACTCAATAGCTTCTTTTGCCCACTCGATTAATTTCTCATTGTCTTCAAAAAGGTCCGCAGAAACGGAGTAATACTTTTTGACATTCACTCTTCTTTTTTTGGTTGCATACGAGAACGGCTCCATCCCTAGCGCTTCATATTTTGGTCGCGTTCTATCGTTAACGCAAAAATATAACGTGTTATCCATAATCATAGCAAATTGTTTTGAACCGCTTTTAAATGCAAATCCACCAAAAAATTTACCTTCCTTAAGGGTGCCTAAAGAGAAGCCAAACAACTCTTTGATATATTCAACAAATTCTAAACTTGCGCTCATAATTATTTTTCCATGCTTCCTATACTCCAGGAGCCTCACAAAAATTCGTCATTGAAATCAATTTTCCTCCCTTATTTATATTTATCGTCATTACCTTTGTAAACTCCAGCGAGCATTGCATCCAAGCTGATTTGTCTTGTTATGCATTTCACATGACAACTGAATAATTAAACTTACCATTTATATTTTTGGCTTTTTTTGCGATTATCAAACTTTCTTTTAGCTCATTAATGACTTCTTCATGGTCATTACTGAAAAGACCGAATTTAACTTTATCATCTGATATATGGCTTATCAATTTTTCCAGCATTTCAACCGCTTCAAAACCAGACACCCATACACCTTTTTCTGCCATTACCTCATCCGTTGACTCCATACCATCAGGTAGATCTTCTTCAGATAAATTGAATTGCATATCAGTAACATCCTGTACAGACGTAAATCGAACAACATTCAGTTGATTTGTCAGTTTATCAAGCTTTTTCGAATATTTATAGAGAGCGTGTTTATCTGATTCATCTGAATTTACTTTTCCATTTTCAAGCACATTTGTCCAAAGAACTGTACTCATTTTTCCTCCTCTTGCAAAAATAGGCAAAAATTGATATTTTTCTTCAATTGCTTTTTCTATGCGTGATATCAAATATACCTTATCATCATGACTTGATTCAAAAATCACATTACCACTTTAAATATAAGTAATCACACTAACAAAACCCAATTTTTCATATAGTATCTTAAGGTCTACCATTTTTATTTTTTTGGCCACTTACATTTATTCTGCGAAGTATAGAAACATGTTTCATTTCAACTCCTAAGTTCCACAAAAGGTCGCTCCGATTCTTTCTTCCAATTTTGGTGGCTCTTTATAATTTAAAAATTCATTTTGATCAATATAAGGTATTTTAAGTAATTCGTTCATTTCTTTAAAAACAGAATAATCACCTGCTAACGACAGCTGAATAGCTCGCTCAACTTGGTGATTGCGTGGTATAAATACAGGATTAACGCTATTCATCAGTTTAATTGAATCTTGAAAACTTTGTGATTGAGACTTCAACCTTTTTTTCCAGCAAACAAAAAAATCATTAAAACAAATATTATTTTTTAAATCACAATTTTCTTCACTCAATTTTCGAAAGCTTAAAGTAAAATCAAGATCTTCATCTTCAAGCAGTTGCAACCATTTATTAATCAATGCTTTATCTTGAAATTTCAAATCAAATAATCCTAATTTTTTAATCATGGCTCTTTTCCATTTTTCCTCATAAACAGCCATCATATCTTTGCTCGCTTCTTCCGTAATCTTAATCGCCACATCTTGATCTTCATGAATAAATGGTAAAAAACAGCTTGCCAATCGGTAAAGATTCCATTGGGCAATAGAAATTTGATTATTATAAGCATAACGACCGTTCTGATCAATAGAACTAAAAACTCTGTTGGCCGCATAATTATCCATAAATGCACAAGGTCCGTAGTCCAACGTTTCACCAGAAATTGACATGTTATCGGTATTCATCACGCCATGGATAAATCCAAAAGACATCCATTTTGCAACTAATGCGGCTTGAGCATGAGCGACCGCCTGTAAAAAATCGAGATAAATATTTTTTCCATGTTGTATTCCTGGATAATGTCGATCTAAAGAATAACGTATTAAAACCTCCAAGGCTTCGTTATCTCTTTGCCCTGCAAAATATTCAAACGTACCGATACGAATATGACTACAGGCCACGCGAGTAAATATACCTCCCGGTAAGGCTTGCTCACGGTAAACAAAATCTCCCGTCGAAACAGCAGCAAGCGCACGTGTGGTTGGGACTCCAAGAAAATGCATGGCTTCACTAACAATGTATTCACGAATCACTGGACCGAGGGAAGATTTACCATCTCCATTTCTGGAAAAAGGTGTCCGGCCAGAACCTTTTAATTGAATATCAAAACGCGCGCCTTCAGGAGAAAGAATTTCACCCAGAAGAAGCGCCCGCCCATCCCCAAGCTGCGGTGAAAAATGTCCAAATTGATGTCCAGCATAAGCCAAAGCAATAGGGTTAGATTTTGGAAGAATACGCTGAGCAGAAAATATTTCAGCCAAGTCTTGCGCGTTGAATGTATCCACGTTTAACCCAAGTATTTCGTTTGCAAGGTCTTGATTAAACGCTATCAATGTTGGATTTGAAAACTTTTCTGGATGGACCTTGGCATAAAATCTCTCAGGTAATTGTGCATATGAGTTATCAAAGTTAAACATAAAAAATATCAGTTCCCTTCTATATAAAAGTATTATTTTTTAAAAAAAACATACCATAATAAACACCACTATTTCCACTATTCTTAGAATATTCCTTTCATACTAAAGTATGCACCTTAATTTTAAACAACCCTTTAATTCCATTATAATTCTTTCTTAATCCGCTGCACAATACCCGATATCATCATAATCACTTCATCGCTCATCCGCGCGACATACACAAAAAAACGACGCTTTACCCTGTCCGCTGGAGCTCACCGGGGAATGACGTTTATGATATGTGTTTATCGAATATTTATGCCCTGATTATAAAATGACTTGTGATAAATCACCTCTCCTGAAGGCATACGTGACCCAAACAAAATGGCTTGAAAATACTCTTGGGGAACCCCAGAAAATACCAGACCGGATTCAGCTTTAAAACCAAACCGATCGTAGTAATTGGGATCACCTAGCAAAACACACCCATTAGCACTTTTTTCTTTTAATTTTTCTATAGCACATTTCATTAACTCAGTACCTATTCCATTACTCTGAAACTCGGGGACTACCGAAATAGGCCCTAATCCATACCAGCTTAACGAACCATCAGATATGGTTACAGGAGATACTGCAACATGACCTACAATCTTTCCTTCTACTTCCGCCACTAATGAAATGGTCAAACTATTATCATTCCTCAACCCATCAATAATGAATTGTTCATTGTGTTTGCTATGAGGGACATCCTGAAATGCCTCTTTCGTGAGTTTCTGTATTTTCAACTCATCTGATGATTTTTCATCTCGAATATTTGTGATAAAACTCCTGATTTCATGTGGAGGCTAACATATGTTTATACCAATTCCATAGCGGTTAGTATCTTTATCCCATGCCTTTTATACTCTAAACCTTTCATAATTACGTGGTAACTTAGAACTTTCAGACCTCCACACTCCATTATTAATAACTTGGCAAGACTCTAGTACAAATGGAATTGGGGTTGCCTGAGATAAGTCACGTTCTTTCATGAGTTGAAAATGTAGATGAGGCTGAATGGTATTACCTGAGTTTCCAACCTGCCCGAGCAACTCACATCCCTCAATATTATCTCCTTCACCAACAACAATACTTCCCTGCCGTAAATGTGCGAAAAGTGCTAAGATTCCTTCAGGTGACTCGATTACCACATAATTACCTAAAAAGTAACCAATATCACTTTTTCCATTTCTTGGTGCTAACACCAACCCCTTAAATAAATCACGAAATAAATTTAATCCACTTCTATCTGGCATAGTATTTTCAACTTTCAGTACAACTCCTTCAAATGGGGAAAACACTTCTTTTTCCCAAGCATATGTTTCAGTGACACTTAGCTTATAAACTAAGTGACGTAAAATCTTAAACCAATCATACGGCGTACCTTTATCATTTACCGCTACGAAATCTTTCGCATCAGGATGATGCCCGGGGGGATTCATAAACGACCACTCTCCCTTGACCGGACTCTGAATTTTAATTGGTCCCATGT
>UOGJ01000011.1_pt1 | contig 20533 bp, 18 predicted proteins | sample 1989031 | NCBI WGS metagenome assembly UOGJ01 (sample SAMEA4712195, study PRJEB27164) | hydrothermal vent metagenome | biome: marine basaltic hydrothermal vent biome; feature: marine hydrothermal vent; material: mineral | place: Pacific Ocean | collected 2011-06-14/2011-07-23 | depth 1719 m | reverse complement strand
CTTTTCTTTGGTTAGTTCTCGATAAATCTTGATAAATTCACACTGGGTAGGGTAATCATGATCAACAATATTGTAAATTTTACCATTAACTTTCTCATTAGATTCCCCGAATAAAAGAAAGGCATCAATCAAATTATCAACATAAGTTAATGGAAGCTTACGGCTTCCCATTCCCATAACCATTACACAATTTTTACCTATCCGCCTTCCTACATCTCCTAATAAAGGCCCCTTTCCAATCCCCGGACCATAAACAAGTCCAGGCCGAAGTAAGGAAATGGACATTTGTGTTTGATTGACAAAATCACGCACTATTTTTTCTGCTTTAAGCTTGGCATGAGAATAAGCTCCACGTTTTTCTGGTTGATCTTCAAAGGCAAAGGTTTCATTGATCACACCATCTTGAGGATAATTTTTAGCATCATACACATTAAGTGTACTGGCATAAATAAAACGTTTTACGCCAGCTTTATCAGCAGCATTGAGAATGTTACGTGTTCCGGTTATGGTGGTATCCATATGGTAATTCCAATCGCCTTGCATAGCCGCGGCAAGATGATAAATCGTTTGTATTCCCTGACAGGCTGTTTCAATATCATCCGAGGCATAAATATTTCCAAAGAAAAACTCCACATTACCAGAAAATAAAGAACTTTGTTCCGAAAGACTTAACTCTCTATGAGAAAATACGCGCACCTTATGGCCTTTCTCTAAAAGGCGATTAACAAGTCGTCGACCAATAAATCCTGTCCCGCCTGTTACAAGAACATCCGCATCCCCTAACTTTTGAGGGATACGTTCTTTTTTATTGTCAGATATTTTTTCATTCGCAAAAATTTTCTGTGTTAATGCCAGCAGCTTGTGCGCTTTTTCAACAGAAACAGGAGAATCGCCTCCTTGTAAGACAGCAATAAAAAATCTTTGGATAATATGATCCAGACCGGCATAAGGATCAAGCCGGCCACGTACAAAATTAATAATACTTGCAAAAGACCCAAGGATCATTTGCCAACCAATACTCAAATTTTCTACAATCCTTTCAACAGCGTTTGGCAGCCCATAATTTTTACGCCATATCAACAGAAAGTTACGAAAATCAACCCGCAGGATTCCATTGGTACATTCAAATTCAACATAATTTTTTAAAGGAAAAACATGAAGCGACATGTGTAAGGCTCCACTTCCTTTTGAAGAAGTAAACAGACAGTGGAGGTCCGTCAAGATATTTTTATTATCACGAAGACAGAGGCTTTTTTCGAGTTTTATATCAGGTAAAAAATCATTGAGAATACACAAAAGATGTGGCATTAAATCAAAAAAACTTCCCCCTGGAAGATTATTAATCCAACGGGCTGCCGCGTCTGTATTGACGCGTTTAAGATAATCATAACTATAACCAACAGAAATATTAATAATCTCTCCGCATTTTTTAGACTCTAAAATTTTATGTGTTTTTATAATGAGAGGATCAAAGGAACGCATATGATCAACACAAACAAGGCGCTTTTTTCTTTTGGCAGCCTCAGCAATCTCCTTTGCCTCTTTAAGAGAAACACACATCGGCTTTTCAATTAAAATATGGCTGTTATTTTCTAAACATTGGAGTGCAATCGCTTTATGCGTTGCCGGCGGAGTTACAATATGGACGATATCCGGTTGGAATTTTTCTAGCATCGCTCCTAGATCATTGTAAGTATGTGTAATACCCGTTGAAAAGGCAAAATCCTCTAAACGCAGATCATCTTTATCGCAGACAGCTAAATTTTCTGTATTAGCATATTTTTTTAAAAGGCGTGCATGAATCTTTGCCATATTACCACAGCCAACGATACCTATTTTTAAAGATGTTTGAATGTTTTTTGACATTATAATACCTTTTTTTTATTTAATTCTTTTTCAACAAAAGAGCACACTGTTAAAAAACGATTTTCCCATGAAAGACTGCGCACCTTATTCACTCTTTCCAAAGCCTTTTGGGGAGTGTCTGTTTTTATTGCCATTTCTAACTTTTCTAAAAATTCTTCATACGTGTCTGCGACTTCCACGACATCAAGAAAATCTTTTATTTCCGGAAACTGTGTCGATACAACAGGTTTTCCCATGGCCAGATATTCTCTCAATTTTAAAGGATTAAAATTATAAATAAGTTCATTATTGACACACGGAATAACCGCTACATCAAATGCCTGCGAATATTTTGGTAGTTCCTCATAACTACGGCTTCCCAAGAAATGAACATTGTTAAGACTTTCACAGGGATTATCTTTCACGGCAACCCGGCCGATTAATACAATGTTCCATGAAGGTTTTGCTTGGGCAATAAATTTAATCAGATTTAAATCAACCCAGCTTTCAATCAGACCAAAAAATCCAATTACAGGAGACTTCAATCCCTGGACTTCTTCAGCAACTTGTGCCGTTTTTGTATACACCTGATTGAAATGATCAAAGTCGACGCCATGGCGACTTAACTTCACTTTATCTCCATATTTCTTTTTAGTATCTAAAAGTGGCTGAGCAGAAACAAAAACAATATCTGATTCACGTGTCATTTTTTCATCCATTTCCGTAATCATCTTTTTGTTTACCCCGGGTAATGATGAATAATCATCAATACAGTAATAAACAGCTAATGTCTCATTCAATTTCCCCAACACCATTGCAAGATGCGGCAAAACAAACCACAATATCGGTTTTTTAATCTTTAATTTTTTACATAAAATTCGTAACGATAAGACAACCAATTTTCGATTTAACGCCCTGACAAATCGATATTTATGAAAAGGAATTTGAAGTAATGTAAAAACAAAAGAATACTCATCCAGTTTTCTTGGTCCTTTTAAACCTTTAAATATTTTTGAAAAAACCTTTTTAATGTCTCGGCTATTTCCTTGCGGAGCCCGCATTCCAGGACATTCAATATACACAACATGATGATCCCGAATTAACCGTCGCGCAATATGATGACTGCTTGTTCGATTATCTGCAGACCAATCGTTTCCAAAATACAAAATTGTTGGCCAATTTGATTTTTTCATAATGCTATCCTTTTTTAGCATATTGCAACAAAACGTTGACAATACGCTGTGCTGCTTTTCCATCCCAATAAGGAATGGCCTTTCCTTTTTTATACTTCCCATCAAGTATTTGATTTGCAATTTTAATAATCTTATTTTTTTTCATTCCCACCAAATAATTTGTTCCTAAAGTTGTCGTGATAGGTCTTTCTGTATTTTCGCGCAATGTTAAACAAGGAATTTTTAAAAAAGAAGTTTCTTCTTGAATCCCACCGGAATCAGTAAGAACCATTTTACAATTAAGCATAAGTTTCAAAAAATCAAGATATCCCAATGGATCTGTAAAAGTCAAATTTGGTAATGCTTTTGCTTTTTCCAGACATCCAAACTCTATCAATTGTTTCCTTGTTCTGGGGTGGACAGGAAAAATAATTTTAGTACGCTTTTGTAAATTAGCAAAGATATCCATAAGGTTATTAAGACTTTGGACATTATCAACATTACTAGGACGATGCAATGTGACCAACACATATTCCTGTTTCTTTAGTCCCATTGTTTTCAATACTGTTGATGAAGCTGTCTTTTTTTTATTTTTTATTAACGTATCAATCATAACATTTCCAACAAAAAATATTTTTTTTGCTGGAACACCTTCTTTTTTTAAATTTCGATCAGCATCCCTGCAAGTTGTAAAAAGAATGTTAGAAATGGAATCTGTTATAAGCCGATTAATTTCTTCTGGCATCGTTCGATCAAAGCTTCTTAATCCAGCCTCAACATGGGCAACTGGAATATTTAATTTGGAGGCGACAATACTGCACGCCATTGTAGAATTCACATCACCCACAACTAAAACTAAATCAGGCTGATGAGCAAAAAGAATCTCTTCAAATTTTACCATCACCTGAGCTGTTTGATTAGCATGTGTACTTGATCCAACACCAAGATCAATATCCGGTTTTGGAATCCCTAAGTCGTCAAAAAATGATTTTGACATTTTACGGTCATAATGCTGCCCTGTATGAACCAAAATATGCTGAAAACTTCTTTTCTTTTTAATATGTTCAACAATCGGAGCAATTTTCATAAAATTCGGTCTTGCCCCAACAACACTAATAATTTTCATATGTTCTCCTATTTTTTCGCGTAATGCAATATCTCAAACAACTTCTCTGCCGTTGTTTTCCAGTCTGAAATCGTAATTTTATCAGATAATAAATCCCATTTTTTATCTAAGGCCTTTTGGATTGAATGAGCTAACATCTTAGAATTCTCTGGTTCCGTTAATATCCCATAATCTTCTGTCGGGAGAAGCTCAGGAATGGCCCCAACTTTGGTTGCAACAACAGGTGTCTTACAGGCCAACGCCTCTAACACAACATTAGGACACCCCTCATTTAAGCTGGGCAAACAAAAAATATCTGCTGCATTCATCCAATAAGGGACGGCATCATGAGAAACTCTTCCGATAAAATTGATTCTGTCTGAAAAATTCAACTCTTTTACACGCTGCTCAAGTTGTGCCTGAAGCTCTCCATCTCCAATAAGATTTAAAATAATATCCTTTGGTAAATATTGAAATGCCTCAATAAGATATTTAACTCCTTTAACTGGGGTCAGGTTTCCAATAAAGATAACATATTTTTTATCAAGTGATAAGTGTAAATGTTCACGGCATTGACGTTGATCCATTGGTTTAAAATGCTGTGTATTTACTCCATTTGGGATCACCACTATCTTTTCTTTCGCAATACCCATTTCTATAATTTTTTGTTTTAGTGGTTCGCTTACAGCAACAACTTTCTGAGCCTGCCCAAGGGCCCAGGCAATCATTTTTTTCCTTAAAAAATATGTAGTAATATTGATATCCGACCCATGAACTTTAATAATCAGCGGTTTTTTAAGTAAGCCTGCCAGTAAGGCCGCCCCAAAGGCATCCGGGTACGCCCATGTAGCCAAGACCAAATCAAATTTAAAATTTTTATAAATCTCTCTCACCTTCTTTGTTATTCCAAAGTAAAACCAAAATCCGTAAAAGACTCTTCCAATTTTAGGAGTGACAAAATAACGAGGATGATAAACAGGGATATCATTAATCGTTTCTTCATCGATGACATCAAAAAAAATAGATCGACGATTTCCCCCAATTCCTTTTGGAGTCCATGGCAGCGGTGCCACAACTTTCAAATTACATAGTTTTGCCAGAGCACAAAATTGCTGTTTGTTAAAAATCCCCCGACCAGGTTGTTTATTGTTAGGGAATAGATTGGTTATGATTAAAACTTTCATTCTTTATGTGTTCTAGATTACTTCTTGATAAATTTTTTCATATTTATCCACCATTTTTTCCAAACTAAAAAATTTTTCTACCCGTTTGCGCCCGGCGTTTCCCATCTGCGCTGCCAATTCTTTATCTGATAAAATTTTGATTATGGCTTCAGCCATTTTTTTAGGGTCTCCTGAAGGAACCAAAAGCCCTGTGTCTCCATCAACCACAACCTCAGGATTTCCACCAACATTGGTAGCAATAACAGGTTTCCCGGCAGCCATGGCTTCAAGAAGGGTAAGTGAAACCCCTTCCATTGTTGAGGAAAGGACGAAGAGATCCAAAATATTTATCAACTCCGGAATATCTTTTCGAAAACCTAAAAATTTAACTTTATTTTCAATATTTAATTTTTTCACAAGGCTTTTTAAATTTTCCTTTAATTGACCATCCCCAATAATTAAAAGCTTCACATCCATAGAACTTTCAGCAATTCTTTGAAATGCCTTAATCAGAGTTTTATGATCTTTTTCTATAGATAACCTTGCGACAATGCCAATCAATAGACTATCTGATTGCAGGCCAAAATCATGCCAGACTTGCGTTTTAAATTGAATATTCTTTATGAACTCAAAATCAGACAAATTAATGGCATTATAAATAACCTTCACTTTGTTTTCCTCAATAAAATTATGTTGTAATAACTCCGTACGAGCGTCATCAGATATGGCAACAACCCTTGACGTTAAATTCCAGATAAAACGATATGTTTTATGACTTGCCCGGCCATGACGTGTATTAACCATTTTAATGCCGACCCATCGAGCTACTAGACTCCCATAAATAAGAGGAGACATATTATGAGTATGCAATAAATCAATTTCCTTTTCTTTTATAATCTTTTTTAACCGCCACAACAATTTTAAATCCACGCCATCATTTTTATTTAAACTCGTGACAAATATCCCCTTCCTTTCAGCCTCTTCTCCTAATTCTCCCTTTTGGCCAAGGCAGACGATTTCAACATAATGTCCTCTTTCTTTTAATTTTTCCGAAAGATGAATAACCAACTTTTCTAACCCACCACATTTTAAACTTAAGACAACCTGTAGAATTTTCATTTTAATAGTTTTGATTAAATATTTGAAATAGTAACCCTAAATTTTCCTGTTTTTGTCAAAGGAATATCATCAACGAAATCAAAATCAATTTCAATACCCTCCCCCATTACTTTAATAATTTCATTTTTCATAAATTTAAAATCAGCATCATTAAATAACTTATCATCTTTAATAATTTTAATTTTAAGCCTATTCAACTCATTTTGAATCACCTGAAAACGATTAATGCCCTTAAATTCTTTCATTAGATGAGGAAAAAATTCACCGGGAACGCTCCTGCCATCAGGAGTTTTGATCATATCTAAAGAACGCCCTACGACATCTTCAAATAACGGTAATCCCCGGCCACAAGGACACTCTCTATCGGAGGCTATCGCCATATCTCCAATTTTATAACGAATAAACGGCATGCCGTAATTATGTAAATCTGTAATAAGAATATCACCTGCCTCACCAGGTTTTACCGGAGTCCCCCTCTCATCAACAACCTCCACAAATAAATTTTCTATATTGATATGCAATCCCTGATGTTGTTCACATTCTGAGGCGATCAACATAAATTCACGGCTTCCATAGGTATTGAAAACAGATGCCCCAAATACTTCTTTAATTTTTTCCCGTTGGAATTCATGCAGTTTTTCTGCCGCCGAGATAATCCCTTTAGGCTGAAATTTGACCTTTGTTCTACTGCCAACAAATTGAGCAAAGTTATAGAGCGGGTTTGTATAGCCAACAATAATTTTTGGTTTAAAACAGTTTATTTCCTCTAAACAAGATACCATCTTTTCTTCAGTAAAATCAAAACAGTTAAAGTATTTCTGACGCAAGATTGCATAATGAATATTTTCTTTCAGCTGCCTTAACCTGCTCATCTCACCGATGGCTGTGCCCCAGATATAGGCCTGTTTCATTCCATCTTCACAACCGGCCCAACTATACCCCCTTTTACTGACTGCCACCCGCCAGTCATAACTCTCCGGAGTATAATCTAGTTCAAGAGGAACTCCTGTTGATCCGCCGGTTGTCTTTGTCCATGTTTTTCCTTTATAATTGCCAGCGATCATACGCTCTTTACTGGCCCTGATATCATCCTTTAATGTGATTGGCAACTTTACGAAATCACTGTAATTTTTTATTTTTTCAGGAGTTAGCCCACTTTTTTTAAAAACATCCTGCCAATAAGGGACATTGGCATAAGTATGCTCTAATAACTTTTGAAGTTCGGTCCATTGAACCTTCAACAACTCCTCTCTCGTCCACCATTGGCTTTTATCGAGAAACTTTCGATAATCCAGCATCTTTCGATGTTTAATGAATCCTTCAAAAAAAGGGTTTAATATGTGACGAAATATGCTTGAATACATTTCTGATGTGTCGTCCTTTTCCAATTCTTTATTTTTTAAAAAAATATGTAGCCGCTGTTAATACTTCTTTACTAGATATCTCTTTCATACATTCCACATCACATCCCATCTCCTCACTTTCTGTACACATATCACTGCATGGTAGGTGATGATATAATAAACGGCTTTTATCTGTCCAGGGAGCACAGGTATCAGGATGATTCGCTCCGAACAATCCAATGACAGGAACATTTAGTGCCCCCGCTATGTGCATAGGACCACTATCCAGACAAATACATAGCTGGCTAAGTTCAATGAGTGCTGCCATCTGCATGAGGCTCATTTTACCTGCCAAATTAAAGCCTTCTTGCTTCATTAAACTGATAATATTATTTGCTAAAGTAACATCCCCTTTACTTCCAGAAATAACAACCTGTACTTTGAATTGTTCAATTAACGTATCCGCCACTTTAGCCCACTTATCATTATCCCAAAGTTTAAACCTGCTGTTGACCCCTGGATGTATCGATATAATTTTTTTGTTAAGATCAATGCCTTGCTCTGTTAAAAGATTTTTTAAATTTACTCTGTCTTGTTTTCCAATATATAGAGAAACCTCTGGTTTTTCTTTATACTCAATGCCCAAATCCTTAAAAATATTGATGGCTTGATAAGGCCTTCTTGAATCTTCAAAAATAACATTTTGTTTCAAAAATTTTCGTTTAAATATTTTAATAAGATCCTGTGCAAGCAATACCCGACGGTCAATCCAATATTGATTGGACTTACTAAAAAGCAATAAAAATGTCCCAAAGCTTCCTCTTATGTCAATAATCAAATCAAACTTTTCCCTTCGTGCTTTGCGAATGACCGACCACTTTTGTCGAAAACTCCAATTATGTCCAGTACGGTTTAACCAATTACAATTATAAGTAATAATTTCTTTTATATCCGGGCGAGCTTCATACAAACCCTTGGTCCATTCTCCTACCATTATAGATATAGAGGCCTGAGGAAATTCTTTTTTCAAAACCGGGAAGATTGCACTGCTTAATACATTATCTCCGATATAATCTAATGATATAATTAAAATTTTTTTTATCTTTTTTTTATCACATCGGTATTGTTTTCTATAAAATAATTTTTGAACAAGATAAGCACTCCATGTATTAATGGATCGATGTCGCAGAATGGCTTTGTTAGTGTTATCAGAAAAAATTTTGGCATACTCGTTTTGCAATTGTTCTATATATCGTCTTAAGTTAAAAAAATCTTCTAACCTTTTTCGTCCGGCACTTCCCATACGTTTGCATTTAGCTGTGTCAGATAGTAAAACTAATACGGACTGGCTTAAAGCAGCAACATCCTTAGGTTTCACTAAAAACCCTGTTTCATTATCTATAACAGCTTCTGGAATACCATTGATATTCGTCGCGACCACAGGCTTGGCACAGCTCATGGCCTCAAGAATGACTAAGGGTAACCCTTCAGTAAGGGATGGCAGAACAAACACATCACTCACAGATAGATAATCTTTAATATTTGACTTAACTCCAAGAAATTTAATTCTATTAGAAATTTTTAATGCGCAGGCATGCTCTTTGAGTTGCTCAGCATATCCCTTATCTGATATTTTTTCTTCCCCGATAATACAAAATGTTACATTTGGAATCTTATCTAAAACCTGTTTTGCCATACTAATAAAATCTTTCTGCCCCTTGAGTTCACTTAAATTCCCGATCGTTGTAATAATAAAATCGTTATTATTAAAATTTAGCTTAGATTTATGCACCTTCAAATTTTGCTGTCTTAACGGGGAAAATATATCTATATTAATTCCATTTACTAAAGTACTAACAGGTGTTACGTGTTGATTAGACTTAAGAAAATTTTTAATACGCTTTGAAATATCTTCACAGCAACCAATCAATAAGTGAGGAGAAACTAACATTGAATAATTTAAATCTGTACGGGAAAAAATTGAGTGAATATGACAAATTCTTTTTTTATTTGTTAAAAATGCAGCAACGCCACAGACTCGATAAACGCCCAAACCATTGGCATGAATAAGGGTTATATTTTCTTTTAAAATCCAAAAAATAAATTTAACAATTTGACTAAAAAATGGAAATGGAAAAAATTTAGAATACTTAGCTCTAGTATTTATAAAACCAAATTTGACTCCTCGAGCCCTTAATTCGTCAATTAATTTCCCATTACAAGGAGCAATAACGATAGGACTAAACCGCGTTCGATCAAGGTTATCAATAATGTCCAATAAAACTTGTTCTCCACCACCCATTCGAGATGTTTCCGAAACATAAAGTATTCTTTTTATATTCGGCATATTAAAAATTCTTTTTGTTAAATAACCCTTCAAACATAACCCTAATTTTCCATTTTTGGGGATCTAATAAAAATGATTTCCACCAATATTTTATAGCAGTCCAATAATTTTTTGCTTTAAATTCTTCATGATAACAGTCAAAAATATATTCTGATTTAAATTTTGTAAGATATGCTGGTTGTAACTTATATTTATTAATTAAAACCTCTTCAATATTATTTATTTTTATAGTATCTAGACTATCTATTGAATTCAGAAGGCGTTCTTTGGCTAACTCAATTATTAAAAGGTGATAATTAATCTGTTCGTATAAATTATTTCGTGAAATATTATTGTCAATCCCTCGTCTTAAATAATATAAAGTCTTCCCAATATTGGCCACTTTATGCTTTTCAGAAATTCTACACCAATAATCATAATCTTCTGTGTATTTACATTTTTCTCTATAAAATCCCACCGTGTTTAAAATAATTTTTCGAAACATGACTGACCCATGGGAAAAACAATTTCCATGCATCAATTCCTTACGAATACTGTCATGACCCTCAAAAACCTTAACTATTTGAATTTCTTTCCCATTTGAATCTATGCTGGCACGACCTGTCCCTACTAAAACAACCTCTTTATTTTGATACAAATACTCCACTTGACAATTCAATCTTTCCAAATCCGATATATCATCAGCATCTTGCCTAGCGATGTATTCACCTTTTGCTAACTTCAATCCTTTATTTAATGATCTTGTAAGACCAATATTTTTTTCATTGTCTATTAGCTGTACTCGCGAATCTCCATATGACAAAATTATATCTCGCGTCGAATCTATGGAGCCATCATTAATAATCAAAAATTCAAAATCTTTAAAAGTTTGTTTTAAAATACTATCAATAGCTAGACGAAGATATTGTTCTCCATTGTATACAGGCATTAAAACTGTCACCTTTGGTTTAGACATCTTCTTGATCCTTAATTTTTTTATATCTTTGTCCAACTATCTGGAACAATATCATTAATATTGAGATCTTCTTGAGCAAACCATTGTTTAGGCACAAAAACTATTTTATCTTTTTGCGGATTCAGCCACGCCCCCCACCAGGAAAATGAACTGTTGGCAATAATGTGATGTCGGCACAAACTCATTAATCTTAAATCTTCATAACCCTTATCTAAATTACCTTCAATGATTTTAAAAGGATAAGAAGTCTTAAGATTATCGCGTACCCACTGAGGATCATCACTAAAAATAAAAAAATAAGGCTTTTTAATTATTTTAACTAATTGTTCAATACACTGGTAATAATAATCTAAACTACACACACCATGATATTGATTTGTATGTTTATTTGAGACATAATCAGATCGTCGGATATGAATATTGACGGACTCACATGAAGCTATTTCTTTTGCTATTTCATTGATATCTTCATTTAATGGAATGTTTATAGCAAACTCTCTACGAATAATTGATTCAATATCAATAAAATATTTTTCACTTTGCCAATACCCATCCAAATAAATATTGTCAGACAAATTTAAAATTTCAGAATCAAACAAAACATGCGGCTCTATACGGCACGTTTGATCAATATATGAAGCAGGTGGCCGCGCAGGTCTACGCCTTATCCGATTATAAATACGCTCAGCAATACCAACCTTCCGAGTTGTTAATGCTTCAATTTCTTCTTGAGTCGCAAAACTACTTCCTATATTAAAGACTTCTAAGGCATATTTACGCAATTGACAACTTTGAAAATATGAAATATCCAGCTTTAAATCTACACCATGCTTATGGGCTAAACTTCGTCCTGCTGCATACTGAAACATTTGATTCCCTAAACCGCCCATCAACTTACTAATGATCATAACTATTTTGTCCTCACAAAAATCTAATGTCCAAAATAAAATAACTCATATAAATTCGTACTACATTGTTCAGACATTTTTTTGCCAATTTTCCCAAACAAAAGGGTAATCATATGTTATAAAATGTGTCTTCTTAAGCGATTCTCTTATTTCCGTTCTTAGTGCAATTGCATTCGGATAAAAATCATGAAATTGAACTTGAATGCTTTGACATTTATTTATAATATTTTTTTCTATCATCATCTTAAGAAGAGGGTATTCTCCACCCTCAATATTTATTTTTATCAAATCAATTTTATCAATACCATTATCTTTAATGAAATTTTCAATATTTTTTAAAATTATTTTTTCTGACTCTCCTTTCAATTTATATATACTTGAGCCATCATTCAGCATTGATATTGCTGCAGTCGTATCCTTATCAGCTAAACCAAAGTTGTAAACTTTTATTTTTTTATTTGAAGAAAATCTATTTGTAATTTTTTCATAATATTTAACAACAGGCTCAAAAATAAAAATATGAGATTCATATTTTTCATAAATTTTATTCGACCACTCCCCTTCATATCCCCCAACATCTAAAACAATACTATCTTCCGTCAAAGGATAATTTAGTCTTAGAGTGTTATCTCCATCATCCTTGAACCATTTATTAACAGATACTGTAAACGGGTCTCTTATAACATAAAGTTTACAAAATTTTTGTATACAGGTTACAACTCGTTTGATTTTATAAAATAAAAAACGACAACATTTTAAAAATATATTTTTCATTTAAAAATTCTCCAAAATTTCAGAACTCCAAAAGAATTCTGAGGATATAACACCTATTTATTCTTGACAGCTGGTCAGTTCCCCCATTCTGCCCCCACAATAAACACATTTTTGATGTATTCACTTCCCTCTTTTGTTCCTATTTTTAGAACACTTTCTTTATTAATAGTATAAGGATGTAGCATATTTTGATCCAGAATAGAAATATTTACACAATAAATACCTGGAGATAAATTCGTTTTATCTATTTTTACCGTGACTGCCCCTTGTCCTGTAATTTTTTTAAAATCAAAGTATTCATTTTTTGAATTTGAAGAACAACAAATAATCCCATCACCTCTAACAATTTCAAAAGCAAAGACAGGATTTTCGATTTCTTCTCTTGCCTCATAATTAATTTTGATTGTAATAGGTTCATCTGACATGAAATTTTCTTTAAGGTTTTCGTCTTTTCCATAAAGACCGACATTAATTATTTTGATGAGTGGCGCATCCTCAACTTCCAGTCTCTTTCCAGAACGGGTGGCAATTTCTTTTTTAATCTCTTGCTCTCGTTGTTGATTCACAAGACTTTCATAAACAGGAATCACCTTCTCCGGTATTCCTTCGGCTTTGACTTCTCCTTTATCTAAAAGAATCAATCGATGGCACAAATTTTGTACAAGAGGAATATTATGTGAAACAAATATAATGGTGACGCCAGAATCTAAAAGTTCCCGCATTTTCTTTGTACACTTGGCCTGAAAGGTCATATCTCCTACGGACAAAACCTCATCCACTAGCATAACATCAGGATTGACATGGGCGGCAACAGCAAAGCCTAGACGTGCCGACATTCCGGAAGAATAGCGTTTTACAGGAGTATCAATAAATTCTCTAACCCCGGAGAAGTTCACAATAGCCTCAAATTGATCATCAATTTCTTTCTTGGTCATACCTAAAATAGCTCCATTAAAATAAACATTTTCTCTTCCTGTGAAATCCGGATGAAAACCCGCGGTGATCTCAATGAGGGCTGAAAGCCTTCCCCGAATCATACATTCGCCGTTAGTCGGCCTCATCACTTTGGATAACAATTTTAAGATAGTACTTTTGCCAGCCCCGTTTGGGCCAATAATGCCCAAAACCTCTCCTTTTTTAACCTTAAAACTTACGCCTTTAGTGACCCAAAACTCTTTATCTGTCAGATTACTATTTTTTTTTGGTGTTAATAAATCTTTTGTTAACCGAGGAATCATATCCCGAAGAGAATAAATCTTTTCACCCCGCTTAAATTTTTTCCAAACATTGTTGAATTCTATTGGATATTCCATAGATACCTCTTTTTTAAATACTTTCCGCAAAGAGCGGTTCAGCCTTGTGAAAAATTACCCATCCTATCCAAAATGAAAAGAATGCCCAAAATGCTGAGTATCCCATCCAAATCATGGATGGGGGTTGATGAAGAACGATTACACTATTTATACATTCTAAAATAGCACCAACTGGATTAAGCAATAATAATGTTCCCCACGTACCAAATAAATCTGCACTATAAAATACGGGAGTAAAAAATATGGCAAAGGTCAAGACTACATCTACAATGTATTTGACATCCCGATAAAATAAATTGCCACAGGAGAGCATCATTCCTAAGCCTGCCGTAAACAAAACAAGGAATAAAATAAATACCGGAAGCCAAAGGAGGTAAATACTGACTCCAATCTTGGCAAAAGTTAAAAGGACTATAAAAACTACTGCCGCAATACAAAAATCGAACAGCTGTCCGAATATGTAGGAAAGCGGGAAGATAACACGTGGGAAATAGATTTTTCCAAGAATATTCATGTTGGTTACAAGGCTACCAACGGAAAATTTCAATGCCCCGATAAAAAAGGCCCACGGTAAAGCCTTAACACTAACAGATACAATTTGTGTTAGTTCAACCTCCCCTCCAGAAATTTTGGCCATCGCAATTTTAACGATGACTCCTGACAGGACAATGATCATGGGCATAAAAATAGCCCATAAAAACCCCATCACTGTTTGTTTGTATTTCATCATAATATTTCGTTTGATAAAAACCCATAAAAGAGTGCGATATTTTAAAAATTCAACAATGCTTTCCATATTTTTTATTCCTCCAGGAAATTATCTGAGAACCTAATATTTAATTAAACCGATCCCCATATTTCCTTGAAGCATAGCATTTTTCGTCTATGCTTTACTAGTTTTAATTCTATTTTTTCTATAACCCAAGCTTAATAACCCCATAAACCATCAATAAAATTCCTATGCTTAATAAACCTGTTGTTTTGATATCTTTTTTGTTAAAACGAAAGTCTAAATTTTTATTTTTTTGCTGTGCTACGAACATTAATGCTCCAGAAAATGCAAAGAGAATATACGGTAAAATAACATAAGTACGTGACAAAAAAAATGCAGCTGTACAAAACCCTACCAAACTGGATTGAAGGCCCACGGCATAAGTCCGAAGCTGTTGGTCATGGTTTTGTATAATAGATAAACCCTTGAAGGAACTATAAATAAGAGCCATCCAAAAAAATAAACCGAAAAACCCTAATTCTGCTGCAGCTAAAATATAAGAATTATGTGCTGTCTGAGGAAGTTGATCTGTAAACATCCTGTAGCCAACTCCAAATAGGGGACTTGATTTGAACATCAATACCCCTTCATACCATAAATTTACACGAGTATTTGCTGAAGCCTCCTGAGTGGAAATCAGCCCTAATCTGGAAGGCCCGAGGGCAAAGACCCCTGCGGCGAGCCCTCCGCCAATAATGCCTCCTAGTATAAATTTTTTAGTTTTTTTGACAAAATAGAAAAATATGGTCGTCATCAGGGCCAGTAGGCCTCCGCGGGAATTTGTTAAATATATTCCATAAAAAAGATAGCCCAGTATAGTTAAGCTAATAAGTCTAAGAATAAAATTACTTTTGCTAAAAGAAAAGGCAAGTGCAATTCCAGAGGCAATGACAAACATCAGAGCTAGATCATTCGGATCATTAAATATTCCTATCCATGTAATCCTTATTGTTGGAGAAATAGATCCATGGCCTTGAATTAAAATACTTTGTCCAGCCCAACCATAACCATTTTTAAACTGATATATCCCTTGAAAAACAAGAATAAAAACAAGACCTACCATAAACCAAATTGCAATCTTAAATTTTTTTTCTGTATTGAGACCGTTTAATAGGAGAAAAAATAAAATTAGGGTCACTGAAAACTTTGTAAAGGCCATGGTTAATCCAGCAAAATAAAAATGGGCAACATGGGACATCAAAATAGCAAAAAAGAAACCGAGCATAAGTTTATTTTGAGGTACTTTTATAAAAATATTTTTTTTTGCTCCTAATTTTTCAAAAATAAGAAAGACTGCTGTCGCAATTGAAAGATAATTAATCAGACGTATGCCATGAAACTCTGGCATCCAATCTTGAGGACGGATAATGGTACAAAAAATATATAACAGCAATGTAATAAAACTCATATTTAACAACCCTTGATTAAATTTTCTTTTCCCTACTCCATAAAATAATTATCAATATTCCAAATGTGTTTAAAAAAACATCCCCAAGAGATGCAAATCGCCCAGGAGCCAATGATTGTAATAGTTCCATAAGTATGCCATATGCTGAGGCAATGACAGTAGCATAAATCTTTGCTCTAAAATCTACTTTAAAAAAAAATTTTAATACCAACCAGGCAAGAACCGCATATGCTGGAATATGCGCAAGATTATGCAAAAGCTGTTTTACTGATGAAATCCCCGCGTTATTGTTACCTAAAGGATTCCTGAGTTGTAAATAAGCTAATATTCCCATATAGATAATAGTTATAGGAACATAATAATTTTGTCTGTTTTTTTCAAAAACCATAACTTTAGTTTCTTGGTTAATCGTTTTAATTTAATCAACTCCCGAATTTATAATATATTTCCTTGAAGCATAACATTTTTCATCTATGTTCTGCCAATTTATTTTTATTTTCCTGCGGTTTGAATTTTGATAAATACTAGGTTCTATATTTTTTATATTTTTAATGCCATAGAAAATTGTCTTGGAGTATCAATATATGGACCAACCAATAATTTATGATCCATACCATTTATAGTAACAAGGGTGTTATACCAATTCCATTAAATAAGGACTCAATTAAAAAGCTTATTTGCTCGCAAAATCATCGAGACAAATAAAATTAAATCAGGAATTAATTAGTGGAATTGGTATTACCTTTATGGATTATAGGTAAGTGGGTGTATTTTTTTGCTTATTCTTTTTGAAGCCCTTCAAATCGCACTTGATAGTCTTCCTGACTTAGGCGAATAACTTCATAAGCTTCTTGTTTATCATAAACATGCGTTATTTCACAATTCTTCTTTGCATTAGGATGGTTATCTGGAAAATCTTTGTACGTTAAAAAATAATGTCTCAATCGATTAATAAAGGCTTCTGGACAGTCATGAATATCTTTCCATTTTCCATACAAGTCATCCCCTGTCATAATCGCAATAATCTTATCATCTGCCTCACCCCCATCAATCATACGCAAACCACCAATAGGGATTGCACGCAATAAAATATCTCCATGACTAATATTTTTTTCTGTTAAAACACAAATATCCAACGGATCATTGTCTCCCGTAATACCACTATCCCCTGTTTTTTGTCTACAAAACTCAGCAACCCTTTGACCACAAAATGTTTGCGGAATAAGCCCATAAAGCGTTGGACATACATTAGAAAATTTTTGAGGACGGTCCACCTTCAACAGTCCTGTATCTTTATCTAACTCATACTTTACTGTATCTGATGGAACTGTTTCAATGTACGTATTAACAATTTTTGGAACATCATCTCCACTGGGAATGCCATGCCATGGATGCGCACGAAAATAATGCCTCATTAAATCCCAATCTTTTCCTTTTTTCATACTCATAGCTAACCCTCGTAATTATAAATTTATTTCTTCCGGTTCTTTTTGGTGCGGAGTCATGGCTTCAAGCCCCTGAATTTTAATTTCTAAAAGAATAAAGCCTTCATCCTCCGGACCTGAAAAATATTGCTTAAGCATTGGAATATTATTCCAAAGCAGTGTTTTCTTTTCAATGTTTTCTACTATCGAACCCTTTCCAGTAACACGGCAGTACCACATTTTCCGGTCCACAAAACAAATTTCAACTTGAGGATTATCCTGAATCTGCTGAATTGTTCGTGATCTTTTTAATAAGGCAATCAACAACTCTCCTTCATCTGTCAATAAAGGCATCATTGGCCTCACACGAGGTTGTCCCCCCTCTACTGTTGCTAAGTAACCAAAACCCGCATCTTTTATTAAATCTAAAACTTCCTCTTTACTTAAAGCCATAACTTAACTCTCCTTTTTAAGAAATTTTTCCGTCCTCAAAGAATCCTTATTATCACACTTAGTTAATTCAGCCACAATTGAAACAGCAATCTCTTGTGGTGTTTGCGCTCCAATATCAAGGCCGGCAGGAATATTAATGCATTTTAAAAATTTATTTGCTATCCCCTCAGCCTTTAAACGCTCAAAAAATAACTGACGTTTTCTTTTACTAGAAATGACACCAATATATCCTGCCTCTGATTTCACAACAGATCTAAGACATTCAAAATCATATTCATTTCCCTGTGTGACAATCATAATATAAGTATTACGGTCGATAACCATTTTGGCAAGTTTCGAAGCATGTTGTCCCACTATAATATGATCAACATGCGGAAACCTCTCTTTACATGCAAAAGCCTTACGATTATCAATGATGGTCACTTCATAATTTAAAATTTTCCCCATCATAGATAAAGACAAGGCAATATGTCCAGCGCCACAAATAATAAAATGTTTCTGCCCAATAACTGGTTCAACAAAAACCTTTATTTGACCACCGCAAACAGATTGACCCTTCTCTCCAAAATAATCATAAACAAACAAACCTGACTTACCTAATTTGATTGCTTTCAAACATTCCTTCTTAACAGCTAACTCATTACGCCCGCCACCTATGGAACCAAAAAGTGAACCATCTTCCCAAACCAACATTTTAGCTCCCGCTTTACGCGGAGTACCTTTGACTGTTGATTCTACGATTGTAGCAAAAGCATATTTTTTTCGAATTTGTGAAGCTTTAAGCGCTTGAATTAATAAACTACTCTCCATTATTCCTTCACATAAGCCTTGATAATTTTTTGCTCTTCCACAGGACGATCGCCAGGACCAAGATCAACGGCTTCAATAGCATAGACAACATCCAGTCCCTCCATAACCTCACCAAAAATAGTATGCTTCATATTTAACCATGGCGTTGGAACTGTTGTAATAAAAAACTGACTCCCATTAGTATTAGGACCTGCATTGGCCATAGCTAACATTCCTTCTCGCTCAAACTTTAACTCTGGCGTGACCTCATCTTCAAACTTACCTCCCCAAAGACTCTCACCACCTCGCCCAGTTCCCGTTGGATCTCCCCCTTGAATCATAAAATCTTTAATAACTCTATGAAAAATAAGCCCATCATAGTAACCTTTCTTAATCAGCCCAATCATGTTTTCACATGTCTTTGGAGCTACATCAGGAAAAAGTTCAATTTCAATAATACCCTGTGTTGTTTCAAAAACAATAACCGATTTTTCTTTTCCCATATCTGCTCCTACCTCCTGATTAATTGGTTGACTAAATAAAAATAACCCTAATAAAAAACTAACACTAAAAAACTTCATCATCATTTTTTCTCCTTTTATTGTACGGGAGGTTTACTCTCTAAAGCCCCTTCATTCTGAAAACTCTGCTCTACCGACTGTAAATCTTTTTTCTTTATCATTCCCTTTTCAGTCGCAAGAACATTACATTCATTCTTTAAATCTTTAGCTTTATCTTTAACCTCTTTTAACTCTTTTTCTAATACATCCTTAATCTTATTAAAGTCATTTCTATTCTTTAATTCATTTTCAAAATCTTTTTGCACCTTTTCTAATTCTGTAGTCTTCTCTCCCAGTAAACCCTCTAACCTCCCACACTTTTCTTTCAATTCATTCAACTGTATCGAAACCTCAAGATCCTGCCCTACATTTTTTTCTGACTCTGATGATAAACCAGCGATATCATTTTGCACAGCCCTGTTTTTTACTGCTACTTTTAATGAAGCTGTTCCTGTTTCTAAACTTTCTTCTTGATCCAATTTATCAAGAGCATCTTCAAAATTAACCAAAGGCTTTTCTGCCACAATATCATGAAGAGGAGCCTTCTTTTTTAAAAATGGAACTTTTCCAAAAATATCATTAAACCCTTCCTTCCATGATTTTTTGATTGGTAAGTCTTCTTCTGATTCTAACACATCAAAAATATCCGTATCAATTTGATCAGAATCAATCTTTTCCACAGATGACTTACCTGTATTTTTTTCTTTGTATAATAAAAAAAAGACGCACCCTATCCCTAAAAGTGAAACACCCACAATAATGCCAAAAATAAGCATAATACTCTCCATTGACCAAAGTTACTTCAAAATATATAATATATTTTATGTTATCTTGTATTCTATTATCTGCTGGTGCAAGCGCACGTTTTGGCTCACCAAAAGCATTAGCAAAACAGCCTTCCAACAATCGACCCATCATCGAAAAAATCCAAAAAACTTTGCTTAAAACAAAGATTGATGAAATTATTATTGTACTCGGTGCTCATGCTGAATCAATCAAACCTTTTCTATTAAAACACAAAAATATTAAGGTTGTCTACAATAAAGATCATAATTTTGGACAAACTTCTTCTTTCAAAGCTGG
>UOGJ01000029.1_pt1 | contig 21395 bp, 18 predicted proteins | sample 1989031 | NCBI WGS metagenome assembly UOGJ01 (sample SAMEA4712195, study PRJEB27164) | hydrothermal vent metagenome | biome: marine basaltic hydrothermal vent biome; feature: marine hydrothermal vent; material: mineral | place: Pacific Ocean | collected 2011-06-14/2011-07-23 | depth 1719 m | reverse complement strand
CCACGGGCCATATTGCTGTGGTGAGGTTGGGCCAAAAACGACCAAGGTTGGAATATTCAAATAGCTTGCTAAATGCATCGGAGCACTGTCATTCGTTAAAACAAACTGGCTATGTTTTATCAATTCTGCTGACTGAACTAAATTTGTCTGTCCGCATAAATTAATAACCTTTGCTCTCATTAAAGATGTTACTTGATCAGCCACTTCTCTATCTTGATTACCGCCGATTAATACAACCTTAACCTTTTGTGCCAAAACATCACCTGCACACACAAAACTTTCGGCTGGCCAACGCTTGGCAAAATCAGCAGCTCCGGGAGCTATAATGATGAATTTTTGATCACCAATATTTTTATATATTAATTCTTTAACATACTGCTTGTCTTTTTCCCCAACAAACAATATGCAAGATTTTACTTCTTTCTCTTTATAATCATAAACAGTCTTTAACCGCCCCAGATGTTTCTCCTTCATATGAACATTTCGTGCCTTCCTTTTCACTAAAGGCGTTCTATGCTTTGCCCCAAGCAAAAATGGAATAGCCGTATTACGTAAATCAATAACCATATCAAACCGTTCTTTACGCAATTGCCAAATCCAATTCAGCATTTTAAAACCGGACTGGTGTTTATTAAAAAGGTAAAGATTATCAAGATGAGGATTATTTTTAAGAAGAGACTCTGCTTTAGGGCCGACTACAATAGAAAATTTAGCGTCTGGAAAATCACGTTTTAAAATATCCATCACCGGAAAGGTAAGAACAACATCTCCGATATTAGTGAGGGATATGAGGAGGATTTTTTTAATTTTAAATTTGTCTAATCGCATCAAAAACCTTTTCCACCGTCACTGCCTGCATACAGATATTTTTTGGACATTTTAAATGATAACAAGCTTTTTGATTACAACCAACATCTTCTTGTAGAATGGTCTTATTACCCTTTCCTCGTGGGCCAGTAATTTCTGGACGAGTGGGGCCAAAAATACTGATTATATCTGTACCAAGGCTATTGGCTAAATGTAACGGTCCGGAATCTGCAGAAATCACTAATCTAGATTGCTTCATTAAAGCCATGGCTTGTTTTAAATCTGTTTGTCCTGTTAAAACAATCGGTTTATTCATCAAAGGATCTATAATCTTATTTGTTAAATCTATATCTTTTGAAGCCCCCGATATGACAACTTTAATATTTAACTCTTCAATAATACGCTTAATAAGCTCTGTAAAATTTTCCGGAGGCCATTGCTTTAAGTCCCAATTGCCACCGGGGTTAATAACAATAAACGGATCATCCTCCTCAATACCTCTTGCCTTTAGGATTTCAGTCACCTCACGTTGGGCATCTAAAGAAACAGCTATTTCTGTTGAACGATCCGTGACTTTAATACCAAACGATTCAATAACATTAAGATAATGATCAGAACGATGAACATCCCCGACAAGAGGCTTTACTTTATGGGTCAAAAATCCTCCACGTCCTTTTGTGTCATAACCAACGCGTTGAGGGATGCCTGCTAAAAAAACTAACAAAGCCCGCGTTAAGGAACGGTGCAATAAAAACACGATATCAAATTTTTTTTTGCGCAAATGAGCTATTAACTGTGATTTCGCTAATAGATTGCGATGCCTGCCCTTTTCGTCATAAACAAAAATTTCGTCAATGCAGGAAATACTTTCTAAAACATCTTTCACACGCGGAACGGCTAAACAGCTTATTTTAGCTTGAGGATATTCTTTCTTCAAAGCACGAAAAACGGGTGAAGAAAAAATAACATCTCCTAACCAATTCACATTAACGACGAGTATATTTTTCATATTAACAAATAACTTCTTGATAAACCTGCAAAATTTTATCCACCATCACCTCTGCTGAATAATTTTTTAAAGCGTGTTCACGTGCAGCTAATCCTATTTTTTTTTGCTTATCCCGATGCTGCAACAAATCGATAATGGCTTCCGCTAATATTTTCGAATTCTCAGAATCTACTAAAACCCCTGTTTTCCCATCCTCAATCAAACTTGGAATCCCTCCCACATTAGACGCCACGACAGACAAACCAACTGCCTGCGCCTCCATTACTGAAATCCCTAAGCCTTCCTGTCGAGAAGGGTTAACAAAAACATCCAAAACAGTCAACATTTCCGGAGCCTGATCAACAACAGGGAAAAATAACACATGATCCTCTAAATCTAAATTTTCAACCATCTCACGCAATAAAGGCTCTAACTTCCCTTCCCCAACCAAAAGCAATTTTACCGTCGGAAATTTTTTAATAACAGTACTCATTGCCTCAACCAAAATATCCTGACCTTTAACATCAGATAACCGTGCAACAATACCAAGCACAGAACCTCCATCTAAACCCAACTTCTTCCTCAACTGTCCCTTTTTTTTCTCCTCTACTGGTAAAAATTTTTGTAAATCAATTCCACTTTCAATTAATTCTATTTGAGATTTTTTGACATTAAAGTCTTCCAGTAAATGTTTTTTAACAGCTGAGCTGATCGCGATTGTTTTTTGTCCCCAACAGGGAAAAATATGACGAGATAACCGTGTTTTAAAAAAGCCGTGACATGTTGAGACAACAGAACATTCTGTTACGCGCTGCACTAAAGATCCCATTACTTGCGTAATACGCGTATGCGTATGAACAACATCAATATTGTTTTCCTTAATATATTTTCTGAGCGGCCACAATGCTTTGTATAGTTTTGGACTAAGTTCCGACTTAGTACGAATATTTAGATTAACAACCTTAACACCTAAAGATAAAAATACCTCTTCCATATTTCCACCGCTGGTAATCACATGAACTTGGTGTCCTCGCTGCACCAAACCTTTGGCTAAGGTCAATAAATAACTGGTGATTCCTCCGGTGTTGAGATGTGTTGATAAGAGTATAATGTTCATGTTTTATTATATTTATAGATGAAAAATTTTATAAAATTTTTATCTATAAATTAACACAAATTCTTTTAAAACTTTCAAGAAATTAATAGTTAATTATCATTCTGTGTTATACAGAAAATGCTCAATCTTAATCTTTCAGAAAAGATATAGATAAAATTTTTTGATTTTGAAAAGGTTGACGTTGAGCGGAGTTTATGGGTTTTTTATCTTCTGTATTAATACCAAGAAAAGAAGGTAAATTTTGAATAGGAGTAATATTAAGGATAATAGGTGTTAAACCGTTAATTGGATTATTTTCAAAATATTCAAAGTTGATATTAGCATTAAATTCAATCCCTTCTCCTTTTTTTTTGAGATTAAGTTTTTTACGATCAAGATCAATTCCACCAAGAGGTTCTGTGGTATTAATTAATTGGCCTTTAGACAGAGGGCTGCTTGTTCCATCAAAAGAAACAACTTTAATATTAGTCTTAGAAGAACTAGATAATTTTCCATCAAAAGCATTTGGATATTTTGTTAAGTAAGCACTATTTTGTATTTGTGGAAGTATTTTTATAAGATCTTGAGCAAATGGCAAAATATTTTGATAACGCTCCTCTGGATGTTTTGACGAAGCTTTATCAAAAATTGATTTAGCTAAGTTGATAAACTGTCTTCCTTCAGAGGTCTGACCCAGAATTTTTTTAATAGTTTTTGTTGCGCTATAAACATCTTGTCTAGGTAGTAGTTTTTTATTTTTTGTGTTTGGATTTAATAATTCTGGGGCAATATAGTCACTGGAAAAAGCTTGAGTATTAAATAATGATTGTTTTTTTGTATAACCAGCGAAAGTAAAGTCAGTTAATGTTAAATTAAGATCCTCATCAAGGATAAAATTTCCAGGCTGTGCATCTACATGAACAAAACCTTGCTGGTGTAGTTCATAAAGAATGCTTAGTATTTGAATAGTTATTTCCAATTGTTCATTTAATGTGAAGTCACGTAACCAATAGTGTTCAACAAGGTCTTTTCCTTGAAGTAGTGTCATAGCAAAATAATCTTTACCTTGGTGTTTAATGAGAGGAATATGTTTTTTTAATAGTATACGATTAGAAATTGATAATTCTTTTAAAATGGATGCTTCCCTTTGTATAAGTAATTCAAAAGGCATGCCTAAAATTTCACCATATTTTTTTGCAACTTTTATTGCAATATTTGAATTAGAATCTGATTGGAGTTGTGCTGAATAAACATGAGCAGTTGTTCCGCTTGCAAGATGCTCAATAGAGTTAAATATTTTTTTTTCTTCATCAAATGTAACTTTTGAGGTAGAAACGTTATGTTGTTTAGTTAGTGAATTTAAGCGGATAGATATTTGCAACATAAATTTTTTTCGTAAAATATTAAGCGAACTAAATTTTTTTATAATTTTTATCGGTGAACTGCTTAAAGCTGTTTCTTTCCCTAGATTAACACCTCCTGCAAAATATTTTTTTGACATAATGGTCTGCGAAACAGGGTCATACTCATCTTTTATATAGTTATAAACACCTTGTTTAAAGGCTTTAATATACTGAGTATAAATTTTTTCTTTAACATTTTTATCTTCAATATCAATTCCAGTAGTTTTATTTTGATCTACATAAATTTTCCCTAATAAACTTTCATTTAAATTTGTTTTAAACCATGAAGCTAATATAAAAGCATGATAAATCTGCCGAAGCTTAGCAAAATGTTCTCCTTCATTAACTTCCTTTTCAATCGCAGGAATAATCACATCCCGCACAACAGATGAAGATAGCTCACTAAGATCTTGAGCCTCAGCATCCTCTAGATTTTGCATACCAAATTTTTTATTATTGAAGTTACTTTCTAAGGCAAGAAAATCTCCTTCTAACATCACTTTTAAATGGCTTTCCACGATAAGGGCTGTATCTCCATTTTCATACACTGTGGCCGTTTCTGGAACAATCCAGACTTTATTAAAAGTGTTTACGGGTAGATTAATTGTTCCATATGTTTCAAAAGCTTTTTCATAGACCTTATCCCAAAATTCCTCACCTAACTCATCTTCAGGATACATTAAGGAAGCTGTGAGCTGTTTGAGAATATAATCCTGTGCTAATAAATCTCTTCCCATTTCCGTTTGCCCAAAGGCTTTTGGAATAATACGGTCTTGTTCATAGGGACTTAAGTTGACCCAAAGATCTTCTTCGGGAACAGTTAAGGCGGCCATAAAGTATTTAATAAGTTTTTCAGATTCTTTTCTTAACGCATCGCCTTCTAACTTGAAATCTCCTACATCTAATATAAAATCAAATTGAAAGGGTTTATCAGGAAAAACCTTAATACCACGAATCATGGCCGGCGTAAAGCTTTGAGATGGCATGACCATCATCCCTACAGCCGGAAGATCTAAAACCGATTGAGCAGATGCTGTTGGTAATGGTCCAATGGATGAAAGGCAAAAAATTCCTATTAATAAGGAAATAATGGGTTTAAAAATTAAATTATTATGTTTATTTTTAAATAAAGACATATTTTTTCTCAAAAAATCTATATATTATTTATTTTTGTTAAAGTATGCCTTATATTCTTCAGAATGCAAATTTTTTTATTTTTGGAAAAAAACCGCAAAAAATCTCAAAAAGATAGAACCTTCAATATCTGCACCAATACCTCTTCTTCCCTAATATTAACCATACAAGCATGAGTTAAAATTTTACAACGTGTGTTATAGCATGGCGAACATATTAAGTTTTTTTCCATAATAATCATATTTTTTCCCGGCACAACGTGGCGCAGTGATGAGGTTGGACCAAAAAAAGCAATGCAGGGTGTCCCAACAGCTGCTGCTACATGCATGGGAGCGGAATCTGGTGTTAAAAAAATGCTGCACTTTTTAATCAATCCTGCCAATTGTAAAATGTTTGTTTTACCAATCAATACCGCTGGCTTTGCCTTTGTTTTGGCTAACAACTGATCCACCAAACCCTGATCCTTTGTGAGCCCCGTAATAAGAACACGAATATTTTTTGCAGCTAACAAATCACATAACCCTGCCATGTGATCGACAGGCCAATTTTTTGTTCCCCACTTAATTGATGCGGCCATATTGATACCGACAATTTTTTGGCTATTTCCAAACCATGCTGCTTCTAATAATTCATCAGTATACTGTTCATCTTTTTTAGATGGCCAAAGTTCAAGAATAGAGTCCTTTTTGTGATATGCAATCCCGATTTGTTCCAACACCCGAAACTGATGGGCTATCGGAGAAATTTCTGTTTGATCATTTTTAATCGCATGCATTAACAACCGCCCCCACTTGCCATTATCATAACCATAACTGGATTTTGAAAAACTTAAAAAGGATAACAAATGGCTTTTACGATTATTCTGAAAATCAATAACCTTATCAAATCGATAATTATGCAAATACCTTGAAATTTTAAAAAACTTTAAGCACCCCTTGTCTTTATGTTTAAAATCCACAATAATAAGCTCATCAATATAAGGGCAATTTTTTAAAATCACACGTGATTCTTTTCCAACCAAACAACAAATATGCGCCTGTGGAAATTTTTTGCGTAAAGCACGTAATGAAGGAACAACTAAAATAACATCACCCATCGCACTTATTTTGATAACCAAAATATTCATTAACTCTTTGATCTCTTCATAAACCTTTAATGTTTGTGAAGCCATGTGCTCAAGTGTAAAATTTGCCTCCAGCTTAATCTTGGCTGCTTTCGTCAACTTTCCAACAAATTCCTGATCACTCAACAAACGCTCTACAGCTGCTGTAATTCCTTGCGCATCTTTAGGCATAACCAACAATCCAGTCTTTTCATCATCAATAATATCCACAACACCACCGACATTTGTCGCAACAACCGGTACGCCAACCATTTGCGCTTCTAAAATGACACGCCCAAAAGATTCAGGAACAATGGAAGGGAAAACAAGAACATCACTCTTCGCTAAAAGTTCAGGAACATCTTGCCGATTTCCTAAAAAGGCTACGTGTTCCTTAAGCCCTAGACGTCGTACTAAAATGTGTAATTCTTTTTTGTACTCTTCTTTATTCGCTGAGGCATCCCCCACAATCTGAATTTTAGTCTTTGGAAATTTTTGAACAATGGGAACCATGGCCTGCAAAAAATAACGATGCCCTTTAATAGGCGTGAGCCGTCCGATGACAATTATCATAGGATTTTTTGTATTTATGGATTCTTTAAACGGAAGGCCTTTGAATTTTTCCATATCCACACTGCGTGGAATGCATCGCAAACGATTCGATGTCACTTTATAACGCTCAATCATATGCCGCGCAATCGCATTACTAGGTACAATCATTAATTTGGACCACCCCATGACCTGACTAAACCAACGATTATTATAAGCCCCATGGCAGGTGGTAATGAATGTTGCTTTTGTTTTCTGACACGCAAAATAAGCAATCCAGGCAGGAACCCGTGAACGTGCATGTACGATATCAACCTTTTCTTTTTGAATAATATCACGTAACGGTTTGATCAAATAAATAATCGACCGTAATGACTTTTTATGTACAGCAAGAGTGTAATGTTTACTACCACATTTTTCAAGCCGTTCAACAAGCTTACCACCATTAGAAACAACCACTGAATGATGATTATGTGCTACAAGGTACTTCCCAAAATCAACCGTCCCCGTCTCCACCCCCCCCACATTAAGCTCAGGTAAAATTTGTAAAACTCTCATATTATTTTTCTAACGGCCTCAAGGATAATTTTATTGTCATCAAGAATACGTGTATACATTTTATTTTTTCTAAGATCATAAATGGCCTGACCAACATGCTGCACAGTGGTTGAACGTATAAAACCCCTTTCATTAAGTCTATCAATAAACCGTTGATGTTTATTTGGAATTTTTAAAACTTTTGCACGTGTTTCTGGTGAAAAAACAATCGTACTTTTTCCGGAACTAGCCGCCTCAGAAACCATGGAAATACTATCTCCTGAAACGACAACTAAATCAGATAAACCCAGAATCCCCCCAACAGCTTCGGGCACATTATCTTGATTAGCTAGAATTAACAGCGGACAACACGCATTTTTCTTAAACTGCTTGTGCAACATTTGCTCAATACGCTGAGGTGTTCGTCGCGAAGTTGTAATAAGAATCTTCACCTTTAATTCACGAGCCACTTCCTCAAGTTGTCGGCTCAAAATTTTAATTTGTCTTTCTGTCACAAAAACATCTTTCGCGTTACCACCAATAAAAACACCAATTTTAAAACGTAAATTTGTCTTTAAATGAGAAAATCTATTTAATAAAAGATCCCTTTGCTCCTGAATATATACCTTCGTAATTAAATTCGGTGCTGCGTGGGTGGCCGCAATATTTGGTAAATCTTTTTCTTGGGAAAAAATATCATGCTTCGGTAATATGGCCAAATCAAACCTTTTAATATCTAATAACCCTGGCCTCAAAATAACTATACTTTTGGCCTTGTAATCACTAGCTAAAAAATTATTTAACCCTGCCACAGACGAACCACACGAAATAATATAATCCGCTGTAATTTTAGATACTTGCTCAAATGAATTTTTTGTCAAAAACCATTTTAAAAACCCTAACTGTCCTTGATATAAAAATGGAATGTAGTACCTGCTCATGATGGAAAATACCCGTGAGCTCAATTTACTTTTAAAACACACTCGCACTTTTTCTTGCGTAAAAGGCATATCTCGTTCATAAAGAATTTTACTCATCAGCTTAACGGTTGTTTCCGATTGGCGAAGATGTCCTGTTTTTCCATCACTTATAATAACCATTTTTCGTTCTCTAGAATATTTCCAAATTTTATAAAACCACATATATTCCGATGGATATTTTATAATATACTCCTGCATTAAACGTATAACTGTTTTTAGATTCCCTTTAATATCCTGTTCTTGATTCCCGGAATTATGTAACGCCAATGGTGGATGAATAATCATGCGATGCTTCCCCTGACCTTGACGGACAATCACTGAAAAACATATGGGAACATCCATTTTTAATCCCATACGAATAGCCCCTACTGACATCGAGGCCTTGCGTCCAAAAAATGGAACATGAACACCTTCCTTTCCTCCCTGATCAACAACCATGCCAATAACTTCATTATTTTTTAAACTCCGCACAAAATCCCGTGGCCCCATCCCTTCGGACAAAATAACGGAACCTCCCGCAGATCGATACGAATTTAATAAACCATCTAAACGGGAATGTTTGGCTTGCGGGTTGGCAAACATTTTGTAGGGGTACCCCAATAAACCACAAGATAAACTCGCAATTTCCCAACTTCCAAAATGCATGGCTAATAAAATAACCCCACGTCCTTTTTTTAAAGCAGCATCAATATTTTCCTTCCCTTGAACTTCAATGAGTTCACCAAACCGTTCACGATTCATTAAGGGCATCCGAAATAATTCAATAAAATTTTGACCATAATTTTTAAACAAATCTTTGGTAATCTGTTTAATTTCATCTGGTGATTTTTTCTCAACGAAGGCCTTACGAATATTAGCATATGCCTGCCGACGATATCTAAATGCAAAATAATAAACTATAATCCCAATCATCCGACCAATCATTAGACTGATGCCAAGAGGTAAAATACGGACAAGCTTTCCGAAAAACTTAATGCTATAAAACTGAAAAAACTCTTTCAATGACCTGCTCCTTTCCTGAAATAATATTCATTTCAATTTTAAGAAAAACAATATCTATTTCCTTAAATTCATTTAAAAATTCAGACAACTTCACAGCATCCTTTTGTGTTGTTACAAATGTATCAATTTTGCACTCCCTTGCATACTGCACCATACTTACAATATCTTGATACGTGTACATGTGATGATCAATAAATACAAAATGCTTCTTAACCTTTATGTCCAACTTTATTAATGTGTTTTCAAAAGACTCTGGTTTCCCAAGGCTACAAAACGCCATAACTGTTTTTTCTTTAAAAAATTCAAGTTCTTTTTGTACGCTGGACTTAACATCAATAAAACTAACTGGTTTATGCGAAGCCTCCACAAAAGGAACTTCTGTGTTAAACGCACGAAATTTCTGACGCAACGCGCCTACCTTTGCTCCGGGGAGATCTGTTTTTGTTGCCACACATAAATTCGCACGTTTAAGGCCGTCTAAAGGTTCACGTAAAATCCCTCTAGGAATCACCTGTGCATTCCCAAAAGGGTCTGTTGCATCAATCGCCACAATATCCAAATCTCGATACAATTTCCAATGCTGAAAACCATCATCAAGAATAAATACATCCACATTGTTATTTTTTAAAAATTCCTGTGCATTCGCAAAACGATTCGCACCGACTAAAACAGAAATATCTTTCAAATTTTCTTCAATCACTTTTACCTCATCACTTTTGTGCTTAGATTCCATGTACCCTCGTGTCAAAATCACAGGTTTCAATCCTCTGCGTTGAAATAAACGTGCGAGAAAAATAACGAACGGTGTTTTACCCACACCTCCCAGTGTAATATTGCCGACACTAATTACAGGTTTGGGAAGGTGCTGTTGCTTACGTAAACCAACACGGTAAGACCATAAAATGATACGTACTACTCTCGCGTAAATCCCTGAAAAAAACCACAGAAAACATTTTAAAAGCTTGGCCCAAAAATCATTACGCCTATCCGTTGCTAAGGTATAAAGGAACTGTTTCATAATAATTTTGTAATGCACTTAATTGTTCGCTCTGTTGCGCCCTGATGTTTACGGATCACAGCTTTTGCCTTATTAGCTAACTGTTGATAATCTTGAAAATTCCCCAACACGTTCCGCATTTTTCTAAACAATTCCTTTTCATCAGCAACCTGAAAAATAATATTCTCACTTAAAAAAATATTCATCACATCTTTAAAATTCTGTGTGTAGGGGCCGACAAATGTAGGCTTGCCACACGCTACAGGCTCAATCATATTCTGCCCACCGCCAACCTTAAAACTCTTTCCAATAAAAACTAAATTCGCCAAAGGGTATAAATTTCGTAAAACACCAATTTTGTCCACGACAACCACCACATCATCCTTGAATTTTTTTCCTGACATTTTAGAAAATTTAATCACTTTTAAACTTTTCTCCTTAATAAGTTTCATTACACTTTCTACACGTTCCACGTGACGTGGTGCAATCACAAGCCGTAAGTCACTAAACTCACACCTTAACCTTTGGTAAATATTAAGAACAATTTCTTCTTCACCAGAATGTGTGCTGCCAGCCACTAACAATCGCCCCTCTCCAACATCATACTGTCCCGATCCCACCGACAACAGATTATCAAATTTCACATTGCCTGCCACCACTATCTTTTGCGGGTCTGCTCCCAATATTTTTAAACGTGTTGCATCTTGCTCACTCTGTACACAAAAACAACTCACACACGACAAGATACTTCGTGTTAAAAATAAAACTGATTTATACCCTTTAAATGACTGATCCGAAATACGTCCATTCACTTGAATAATAGGAACCTTGGATTTAAAAAGAGCTCCATAAAGATTCGGCCAAATTTCTGTTTCAGTAGCTACATAAAGACAAGGATTGATGACCTTGATAAACTGTCTGACAATCCAGCTTAAATCTAAAGGGGCATAAATAATTAAACACAAATTTTTTAATTGTGTTCGCGCGATATCATGCCCTGTTTGGGTGACAACAGACAAAACAAACGTATACTCAGGCAAAACCTTCCGTAATTTTTTCAATAAATCAACAATCGCCAGAACCTCACCAACACTCACGGCGTGAAACCAAATGACATTCTTGCCCTTAGTGGACTCTGGCAAAGCACACCTAAACCTCTCCCAAACCCCTTTATGATACTTCCCCTTTAAAAAAAGACCAGGAATATAAACAATGATCAGCAACAAAAAAATACAATTATAGAAAAAAGTCAGAAAAAAATTCATAAGAAGTCTTAATATAATAATTATATTAATTGTAATAGCAAGTAATTTACGCCCTAGGATGAGCTTTGTCGTAGATTTGCTTTAAGCGGCCTGTGGTGACATGGGTATAAATTTGAGTCGTTGAAAGACTGGTATGGCCCAACAACTCCTGAACTGAACGCAAATCAGCCCCGCGATTAAGCAAATGCATAGCAAAGGAATGCCGAAAAACACGAGGAGATACCTTAATCTGTAAGCTTAAACTCTGAATATATTTATCAATAATCATACGCACGCCACGATCGCTCAGGGATTTTCCATTTTTATTTAGAAATAAAAAATCTGATCGTTGTTCACGATGATCAAGATATTCCTTAATAGCCCCAATGGCCTTATTACCCAAAGGAACAAGCCTTTCCTTTTTACCCTTCCCCTTAATCTTAGCGACATTACCAATCAAATCCACATCCCCTACCTTCAACCCAGCCAACTCACCTACCTTAACTCCAGCTGAATACAAAAATTCAAAAATTGCTTGGTCACGCCGCCCAAATTTTTTTTTTATTTTTGGGGCCTCAAGAAGTGCATTAACTTCCTTTTCTGTTAAAAATTTAGGAGGTGTCTTATCCACTTTGGGAGATATCAACAGCACTGCCGGATTACCTTGAATATACCCTTCACGATTTAAAAATTTAAAAAAACTACGTAAAGTAGAAAGTTTGCGAGAAACCGTACGCGGACGATATTTTCGACCCCTTAAATGGGCTAAAAATCTTCGTAATAAAAGATGCTCCATGTCCTTAAGAGCCTTATCCTCTCCGATAAACTCTAAAAATTCATTAAGATCAATAGTATAATTGATAATTGTGTGGGAAGAACGATTTTTCTCAATATCAAGGTAGGTTAAAAATTTATCACAATAACGCTTCATTCTTCCGTATTCGGCAACTCCTTACTCACATGCGTACATTTAGGATATGTGCTGCATCCGTAAAAACTCCCTCGCCGTGATTTTCTCTCAACCAGTTCCCCCTTGCAGTCTTCTTCAGGACACTTAATGCCCGTCGTAAATGATTCGGCATGTTTACATTCTGGAAACCCTGAACAGCTTAAAAACTTACCTCGACGCCCCCACTTCAATAACATTTGCCGATCACATTGCGGACAATGTTTGTCTACAAAATTTTCAGTTTTAACAAGCGTTGCTTCCGCATGCTCTACGGCTTCAATAAAAGGTCCATAAAATTTTTTAAGTAAAACAGGATATGCCAACTTCCCTTCTTCAACCAAGTCCAACTCCTCTTCCATTTCAGCTGTAAATCCTACATCCATAACTCTGGCAAAATTCTCCACCAACAATTCACAAATCAATATCCCTAATTCCGTCGGTGCTAAATAACCCTTTGAACGAACAATATAATTCCGAAATGCCAACGTTGCAATAATAGCAGCATAAGTACTTGGCCGGCCAATCCCATCCTCCTCTAAAGCCTTCACCAAACTTGCATCTGAAAAACGTGGCGGCGGTTTTGTAAAATGTTGTGTCGGCTTAATCTTTAGTAAATCCAACACATCACCTTGCGTGTAATCAGAAAAATCAACCACACGATCTTCTTCCTTATCTTCACGTTCCAAAGTAAGGAACCCATCAAATGCCAATGTTGATCCCGATGCTCCAAACTGAAAACGTCCCGCCATAATTTCCATTTTTTTATTTTGATAAACAGCCGGTGTCATTTGCGAACTGACAAAACGATTCCAAATAATCGTATAAAGTTTATACTGATCTTCCGTCAAAAATTTGGCAATATCCTTAGGCTTACGTAAAACATCTGACGGACGAATCGCCTCATGCGCTTCCTGCGCGGATTTTTTTGATTTATATTTATTCGGTGCCTCTGGCAAATATTTATCCCCATATTCTTTTTGAATAAATGCCCTCATTTTCCCTAAAGCTTCCTGAGAAATATTCACCGAATCCGTACGCATATACGTAATAAGACCAATCGTCTCACCACCCAAATCAATCCCTTCATAAAGTTGCTGAGCCAGCATCATCGTCTTATTTGCATTAAAGCGTAATTTATTAAAAGCCTCTTGCTGCATCGTACTGGTGATTAAAGGCGCTACAGCCTTACGCCTAATTTGACGTTCCGAAACCTTTGAAACAATAAACTCTTGCTGTTTAATCTCTGCAACAAGATCATTAGTCTGTACCTCAGATCCCATTTCAGGCTTTTGCTTATCAATTTTTTCAAGAGCTGCCTCAAGAACGGTTGGATTCCCTTGTTTTTGTAAATCAACTCCAATTTGCCAATACTCGCGTGGATTAAAATCCTCAATCGCCTGTTCCCGTTCAACAATCAAACGCAGCGCCACCGATTGTACTCGCCCTGCACTTAGACGTGACCCCACCTTTTTCCATAAAACAGGACTTAATTTATATCCAACAATACGATCTAAAAGACGTCGTCCAATTTGTGCATTAATTTTATTATGATCAAATTCCCGTGGATTTTCAAAAGCTTTAAGAACCGCCTCCTTCGTGATTTCCTGAAAAGTCACCCGAAACACTTGTTTGTCCTTAGCAATATGATTAATCAAATTCCATCCAATCGCCTCCCCTTCACGGTCAGGGTCAGTAGCGATATAAATTTTTTTCGCACTCTTCGTATCTTTTTTAAGCTTTGTCAAAATCTTAGATTTACTGCGCACAGAAATAAATTTTGGTTCAAAATTATTTTCGACATCAACCCCAAGGGTAGACTTAGGCAAATCAATCAAATGCCCCATGGAAGAAAGGACTTTAAACTTCGGCCCTAAAATTTTATTGATTGTTTTAATCTTAGTAGGTGATTCAACGATAACAACTGCTTTAGCCATAAGTATCTCTCTCTTTTGAAATTAAAATTTATTAATTCGTGCCGACAGTATATGAAAAATAGTTCTCTCTGTCATCTGCTTTTCACATAAAGTTTTCCAGGCAAAGGTTTAATTAAACGCTTTAATTCTAAACCTAAAACAACCGAAGATAGTTCCATCACACTCATAGCACACTGATGTGCAAGCTCATCAATATGCGTTGGATCAAAACCCAACACATCATAAATTTTAGATTCTTCACTAGATAAATCCGGCAAAAATTCAACGGTCTTTTTACTCTTCTCTCTATTATTAATAGTTTTCTCCTGTGCAAGGCATTGCTTCATCGGTGTGTTTAATTCCTCTAAAATATCCTCAACACATGTAACCAACTTTGCGCCCTGTTTTATAAGAGCATTTGTTCCTTTAGCCTGCACGGCATTAATATTTCCAGGCAACGCAAAAACCTCTCGCCCTTGCTCCAAAGCCATCCGACTCGTAATCAATGCCCCACTACGCTCAAAGGCCTCAACGACCAAAACCCCCAAAGCTAACCCACTAATAATACGATTCCGTCGTGGAAAATTATATGCAATCGGCGCCATCTGCATCGGAAACTCTGATATCACAACCCCTGTCTGTACAATATTATGAAATAATTTTGCATTTTCTTTCGGATAAATATTCGTTAAACCCGAACCTAAAACAGCCACCGTCACACCTTTAACCCCCAAAGCTCCTTGATGCGCTAAGGTGTCAATACCCCGGGCCATTCCCGAAATCACAGTAATTCCAAACCGTGCTAAATCCGCGGCAAATTGCTCTGCCATACGTAACCCATAAGTCGAAGCCTTACGCGAACCGACCATCGAAACCGAAAGGGATTGAATCCGCTGAACATCTCCTTTGGCATAAAAAAGTATGGGTGCGTCTGGAATTTGTTTTAATAATTCAGGGTAATCCGCATCATCATATGCCACCACCCGCGCGCAATATTTTTCAATAAGGCTATTTTCTTTTTGAATAAATTCCTGGTGAGAAAAATCAGCCATCCCCTTGGCCATCTTAGGCGTGATTAAATTGTCCTTTAATAATTGCTGAGGATTTACATTCAACACGTCCTGTGCCGAACCAAAATGAGCAATCAGCTTACGAATACACCCATTGCCAAGGCTGTTGATGGCGTTAAGAATAAGAAGAGCATCACGTTCTGTCATAATTTTAATATTTCTCTAACCTCCCCACAAACATCATCATCATTTTTTCCGTCAGTATTAATACTATAATCAGCCTGTGCGTATAATGGCTTTCTTTGTTCCAAAAGATTAGCAATGGCTTTCTGAGGATTATCTACGTTTAACAAAGGACGATGCCCTTTATCTTTTACTCGATTATAAATAACCTTCGGCGAGGCCGATAAATGAATTACCTTGCCAGTCTTTTTTAAGATTACCATATTTTCCTTATTCAAAACAACCCCACCTCCACAATCAACAATTATACCTTCTTTATCCGAAACCTCTTGAACAACCCTTTTCTCTACATCACGAAAATACACTTCTCCTTTATTCTCAAAAATTTCTTTAATAGAACACCCTTCTTGCTTTTCAATAAGCGCATCTGTAGAAACGACCTCTCTTCCTAAAATCTCAGCCAATCGCTTAGACGTCGAAGACTTTCCCGTCCCCATAAAACCGATAAAGACAATATTGTTATTTATGTTTTCTTCTACTTTAATAATCAAAGCATCATATATTAACTTATTGATACGTCCAAACTTCAACATTTCTTTTAGCTTCTCTACAGCATTACTTCGATCAATGAAGCCTTGTTTATACGCGATAACAATTTGTTTAGCTATACCCGAAAATTTTATATTCGTCTGTGCCGCTATTCTACGCCCTTGATATTCTTCAATTAATAAAGGGAGTTTCAGTTGATATGCCAACGAAATAGCTTGAACTTCACCTTCATGAAGAGTTTCTAACCCTGAAATATCGGATATTTCTGAAACCTCTCGAACCTCAATCAAATGTTCAATATTATAATGGGATAAATATTGTGCTGGAAAATTTTGTCCTATTTCTTCAAGAACCTTAGAGGGGATAATAATTTTATCGTAAAGTTGTTGAATGAAAGAATAACCGCCATTCAACTTCTCAAGAGAAATTAACGGACCTGTATCACTAATAATACTTCTATTCATCTATCTATATCAACCTCAAATGCAACGTCTTCATCCGTGCCACCTGTAACAGATAATCCAAACTTGGGAAGAATATCTTCTTCAAATTGACGCCTACTAACATGAATCATATCGCACGCATCCTTCTCAGAAAGCTTTCCTCTATAATATAATAATGCGGCCACTGTTTCTTGAATATATTTATTGTCTACACCCAATTGTTTGACAGTATCTGGAATCTCAATAGTTGCTTGCATCCCGTCCTCCTTTTTTATCTAAAATAAGTATATCCTGTCTAAAAAAACATCACAACTTTTTCTTTCCATAGGGCTGTAACTCTTCACTAATCCGATCAGCTAAAAAAACTTTCATCAATGACTGATAAGGTACATCTTTTTTATTCGCTAAAAGTTTTAACTCCTCCAGCATTGACTCTGGCAGACGAACTGAAATACTTTTTACAGATGGTTTTAAATTTGGAAATATAATTTTTCTCGCTTTACTCCAATCAACATACTCTGTTGAATCATGCTCTGCCCAAAACCTGCGCTCTTGATCCTCACTCTTAAATTGTGGAATTGGTTTCTTTTTTATCATGATAAATAAACCCTCCTCTCCTTAACAAGCATATCTCGTGCTGAAATTACACGAATTAAATTATTACGAATTGTAAAAATAATAAAAATTAACCTTCCTATATCTGTCTTCCCTAAACCCTGCCATCGACTTTCGACTTTAGAATGCTTGTCGGATTCAGAAATTATTAAAGGCACATTAAAAAAAACTTGCTCACATTCTCTGGCACTCACGCTATGCTTAATAAAATTCTTATCAACATTTCCCTTATCCCATTGAAAACCAACACACTGATTTAATATATACATACTGCTATCCACTTATTAATGTATATCATCATAATATACATATGTCAACCTTGATAACTTATTTATCCCCAAAAACCTTCTTCCATACGCAAGAAATACAAACCCCTCGCCATGCCGAGATCAAAAATAAAACACCCAAAACAAAAATAACCCAACGTCCCCAAGCTATAAAGGTTGAAGCAATCATTATTAATCCAAAAGTTAAGCGGGGAAGAACTTCATCGAGAGGCATAATTTTATGTTTACGTATACGAACCATTTACAATGTAACAACCACGGCATCCCCCTCGTGTATGTGGGAATTTTGGTACGGCAATTCTTTTGCTGCTTTTCGATCAAGAAGAAACGTTAACTGTCCACAAACTGGACTCACTAAAGATGCAGGAAGACTTTGATCACACTCCAAAACACGCTTAACAATAGATGCTTTATGTTCACCACAAGCAAGGAACATAATGTTACGCGTGTTATTAATCACCGGAAAGGTTAAACTAATACGCTGCCGAGATAAATATTCCTTTTCAACGCCGAGAACCCATTTATTCGCCTCATACATATCTTCTGATTCAGGAAAAAGAGAAGCTGTATGCCCATCATTCTCGCCAATTCCTAAAAGCATCAAATCAAAGGCTGGAAGCCCATCACCATTAATATTAAAAAATTTGCGTAAATGTTTCTCATAACTTTGCGAAGCTGCTGAAACATCTTTTTGAGTTGTATCTACTGGGTGAATATTTTTTGAGGGGATATCAATATAATCAAACAAATTCTTTTTAATCATACCAAAATTACTATCACAAGCATCTAAGGCTACAAAACGTTCATCTGTCAAAAAAACATGTGAATTTCGCCAAAGCTCAAAATTTTTTAAAGCTGAAAATTTACAATAAAGTTCAATCGGTGTACGCCCTCCCGAAAGAGCCACTGTAAACTGCCCTCGTGCATCAAGAGCCTGATGTACAATATCAATCCATTGTTTTAAAAAATGATTCGTTAATGAATACGTGTCTTCAAAAACAAGAATTTTAGGAGGGGTCATCATGATTAAACTGCTGAAAATTGCTCTGCTTTTTTTACAATAGAATCAAAAAGTTCTTCAAATGCTTTTTCAAAAGCCACAACACCTGCTTCTAATAACTGCTGACAAACTTGATCAACATCAATACCTGCCATCGCTAATGCATCAATACATTCTTGTGCTTCGGAAAAATCATAATCAAAAGCCCCTTTTACTTCCCCATGATCAAGAAATGCCATTAAAGTCTTCGCTGGTAAAGTATTAACCGTAGGGCTGGCAATTAATTCTGTTACATATTTTACATCACTATAGTCTGGATTCTTTGTGCCCGTTGACGCCCACAAAACACGCTGAATATTTGCCTTTTTAGTAATCAAATCTTGAAACTCTTGGGAACTAAACATCTCTTTTGATTTTTCAAAAATAATACGTGAATTCGCAACCGCAGCCCTCCCGCATAATGTTAATAACCGTGCCTTATGCGAATCATCTGCATCTTTTGCAACCTCATCCTCAATAAGCTTATCTACTGCCGCATCAATCCTGCTAATAAACACACTCGCTACCGAATGAACTTTACTTAAATCATCCGTTGTTTGAGCCAATCGCTTTAATCCCCGCAAATAGGCCAACACCGTCTGTTCATATTGTGCCAATGAAAAAATTAAAGTCGCGTTCACGTTAATGCCTTGCGCTGTCAATTCTTCAATAACTGGATATCCCTCGCTTGTTGCCGGAACCTTAATCATCACATTTGGACGATTAACTTCCTTATATAATCGAAGCCCTTCTTTAATAGAAACTTGTGCATCATTCGCTAATTGAGGATTAATTTCCAAACTCACATACCCATCAAGCGCATTAGTTGATTCATAAACCCCTTTAAATATATCCGTAGCATCTTGAATATCTTGAATCGTCAATGCGTCATAAATTTCAAACGTACTCTTACCTTCACTCTTTAATTGACTAATTTTCTCATCATAATCATTACTAGACCCAATGGCTTGATTAAAAATAGAAGGATTCGATGTCATCCCGCGCAAACCATCCTTAATCAAATTTTTTAACTTATCTGTTTCCAAAAGAGATCGGCTAATATAATCAAGCCAAATACTTTGTCCATAATCTGCTAATTGTTGAATGGTTGAATTAGACATTGACCGCGCTCCCTTTTTTCGCCAGCACCTTTCGGATAGCCTTGACGATATTAACATCTTTTAAATTATATTCTTTTAATAATTCCTCCGGCGTACCTGTTTGCCCAAACGAATCATGAACCCCTACTATTTCCATTGGAACAGGAATATTTTGAACAACAACCTCAGCAACAGCACTGCCTAAACCGCCAAACACTTGATGTTCCTCTGCCGTAACAATAGCGCCCGTTTCTTTTGCCGCGTCAATAATGCATTGTGTATCAATGGGTTTGATCGTATGCATATTGACAATCCTCACATCAACCCCCTCTTGTTTCAATATCTCTGCCGCTGATAAAGCCTCCGAAACCATCACGCCGCATCCAATAACAGTCACATCTTTACCTTCCCGTAAAACATTCGCCTTTCCAATCTCAAAAACATCATCCTCTTGTGTAACAACAGGAAGTGGCGCTCGACTTGTACGCATATACATCGGCCCAAACTCATCGGCAAAAGCTCGTGTTGCTTTACGTGCCTCAATAGCATCCACAGGACAGATAACTTTCATATTCGGTAAAATACGCATTAAAGCAAAATCTTCCAAACACTGTGCGGACGCCCCATCAGGACCAACCGTCACTCCCGCATGGGAACACACAACCTTAACATTTGTATTGTTATAACAAACATTCATCCGCAACATATCATAGGCACGATTTGTAAGAAAAACAGCAAATGAGTTAACAAACGCGACATACCCCTGCAATGCCAACCCGGCTGCCATCCCCACCATATCTTGTTCCGCAATCCCTACCGAAAAAAAACGATCTGGACAGGCATCCCGAAAATATTCCGCACGCGTCGCATCCTCTAAATCCGCAGAAACCATCACAATCTTTTTATTTTTCTTTCCTAATTCCGCTAACTCTTTTCCAAACCCATCCCGTGTTGCTATCTTATCACTCATTGTTATCTCCTAATTCTGCTAAAGCCTTTTCCAATTGGCTATCATTTGGAGCTTTACCATGCCAGCCCTTTTCACCTTCCATAAAAGAAATCCCCTTACCTTTAATAGTATGCGCAATAATCACAAAAGGTTTATCCTTAACCGTACCAAACTTATCGAATGCCTCAATAAGCTGCTTAAAATTATGTCCGATAATCTCAACAACTTCCCATCCAAAACTTTTCCACTTATCTGCTAAAGGCTCAAGTCCCATAATTTCACTCACAGGACCATTTTCCTGAACCTTATTATAGTCAACAATCGCGCACACATTATCCAACTTAAAATGCGCCGCGCTCATCGCCGCCTCCCAAACAGAACCCTCTTGAATCTCACCGTCACCCATCAAACAATACGTCTTAAAATCCTTCTTCTGCAACCGTGCGCCCATAGCAATCCCATTAGCCACTGACAATCCAAGCCCTAAAGACCCCGTATTAAACTCAACACCTGGAACCT
>UOGJ01000012.1_pt1 | contig 21784 bp, 12 predicted proteins | sample 1989031 | NCBI WGS metagenome assembly UOGJ01 (sample SAMEA4712195, study PRJEB27164) | hydrothermal vent metagenome | biome: marine basaltic hydrothermal vent biome; feature: marine hydrothermal vent; material: mineral | place: Pacific Ocean | collected 2011-06-14/2011-07-23 | depth 1719 m | reverse complement strand
TTTTGAAAAATATGATTACAGGTGCTGCGCGTGCCGAGGCGGCGATGTTGCTTATTGATGCTAAGGAAGGTATTAAAGAAAACTCTAAACGGCATGGATATATGATGTCTTTTTTAGGGATTAAAAATATTACGGTTTGTGTCAATAAAATGGATTTGGTGAATTATGACCAACAGGTTTTTGAAAATATTAAGAAAGAATATATTGAATTTTTAAAAGAGATTAATTTGAGTCCACAAAATTTTATTCCGATCAGTGCGTTTGAAGGGGATAATATGGTTACAGTTTCTGAAAAAATGCCATGGTATAAAGATTTTTCTGTTTTAGAAGCCTTTGATGATTTTGCCAAAGCTGCCCCAAATTATGAACGTGCATTTCGTTTTCCTGTTCAGGATATTTATAAATTTACTAAAGAAAATGATGATCGGCGTATTGTGGCTGGACGTGTTGAATCGGGAACGATTGAGTCGGGGATGGAAGTTATCTTTATGCCTTCTGCTAAGAAGTCAAAAGTTGTTAATATTGAAGGGTTTAATTTGTCGGAACAAAAAGAAGCTTTTGCGGGTCAAAGCACAGGGTTTACGTTAGAAACACAGATTTATATTAATCCAGGTGAGTTGATGTGTAAGCTTGATGAGGCAAGGAAACCGCATGTGAGTAATAAATTTAAAGCCAATATATTTTGGATGGGGAAGCAGCCTCTTGTTAAGGGGAAGAATTATAAATTGAAGATTGCAACACAACAGGTTCCGGTTGTTCTTTCTGATATCATTAGTGTATTGGACGCCTCAGAATTATCATCCATTGACGCCAAGCCGCAAGTTGATCGGCATGATGTGGCTGAGTGTATTTTTGAAAGCCTGAAACCTGTCGCCTTTGATGATATTCATCATATTCCAGAAACGGGGCGTTTTGTCATTGTCGATAGTTATGAAATTGCTGGTGGTGGCATTATATTGGCGCCTGTTTTTGAGCAAGAAACGTCTTTAAATAAGTATATTAAGGAACGCGAATTTCAATGGGAACGGAGTGATATTACGCCAACGAAGCGGTTTAATAAAAATACGCATAAGTCATTATTTATTATTATTACCGGGCCAAGGGAGAGTGGAAAAAAAGATCTTGCGAAAGCCTTAGAAGAAAAACTTTTTAAGTTAGGGAAGTTTACTTATTTTTTAGGAATGTCTAATGAAGTATTGAGCTCAGGAGTTAATTCAAATGATAAGACATTAAATAAGATGCAATATATTCGTCGGATGGGTGAGGTGGCTCATGTGCTTACAGATGCGGGGTTGATTCTTATTACAAGTATTTCTGATGTGGATGATTATGAATTAGATACACTTAAGTCATTAAATAAACCAAATAAAACTATTATTGTTAATGTGGGTGAAAATTGTTTTTCAGCAGAACGTGTTGATTTGTTTATTGAAAAAGCTTCAAAAGAAAATGTAGACGTCGTAGTTAAAAATATTTTAGATCTAATTAAAAAGACTGTCGTGCTTGATCCTGAGTATGCTATTTGATTTTTTATTGACACGCAAAAAAGTTATGTTATGGTATTGATTTTTAAATAAGTCTTTGAAAGGCGTATTTATGGCTGAAGGTAATAAGAGTGTTGATGAGGTTGTTATTTTTCAGAAGCATGTTGTTGAAAAAAATTTAAAGCATTCTCAAAAGCGTGATTATGTTTTACAAGCTTTTTTAAAAGCCAAAACACATGTAAGTGCTGAAGATCTTTGGAGTTTGGTTAAAAAAAAACATCCAGAGGTTGGATATACAACAGTTTATCGTACGCTAAAGTTGATTGTTTCAAGCGGTTTGGCAGAGAAGGTTGATTTTGACGATGGAGTACGACGATATGAACGGAAGATAGGCCGAGAGTATCATGCGCATTTTATTTGTACGCATTGTGGGGATCATTTAGAAGTTTTTCATAATTGTATAGAAAAGTTGAGTTTGCAGTTATCGAAAGAAGAGGGGTTTCATCCTAATAAACATCGATTAGAAATTTTTGGTTTGTGTAAAAAGTGTCATTAGTCATTCTGAGCAAAGTGAAGAATTTTAAATAAAAAAAGATCCTTCGTTATAAAAAAGTTCCTCAGGATGATAGATTTTTAAATTAATTATGAAAATGATTTTCACAATCAAAAATGAAAAGGCAATGAAAGGTATATTTTAGGAGGAATAGTTTATGGAATGGATGCCAAACATTACAGAATTTTTTGTTAAATCAGGTCTAACACGCTGGCCATTATTGATATGTTCGATTATTGGTTCAACGATTATTTTGGAACGCAGTTATTATTTTTTACGTTTGCGATCTAATTATACAAATTTTATTAAGAAATTATTTTTTTTATTAAAAAAACAGAGTAACAAAGAAGCCATTGCCTTTTGTCAAAAACAGGCCACCCCCATTGCACACATTGCTGCTTTATATTTAAAAAATATTGATAATCATTTGAGAGAAAGTATTTTAAGTCGAGAAGCAACTTTTGCGATTGAAAAAGTAGAACAATGGTTACGTGGATTAGCAACGATTACACATGTCGCTCCGCTTTTAGGATTATTAGGAACTGTCGCTGGGCTTGTCACAGCCTTTCATGAAATTGAGTTAACATCAGGACAAGTGCAGGCGCAAAGTTTAGCTGGAGGTATTTGGGAGGCTTTATTAAGCACTGTATTTGGTTTGATTGTAGCAATTCCGTGTATGATTGCTTATCATGGATTTGAAAGCCGTGCTGATCGAATTGTCAGACGTATGGAAGCGATTGTTTCAGAGTTGGATGAGTTTTTTGGTAATAAAACAAAAAAAGATTTTAAAATAACCACAGAAGAAGTCGATAATACCGCGACTATCGAATCAGCCTAGTGAAAATTATTCGTGCCAAAAAGCCGCATTTAAGTATGGATTTAGCACCATTGATTGACGTCGTTTTTCAGCTATTAGTTTTTTTTATGTTAACCTCAACATTTTCGAATCCAGCGATCCAACTTGATTTACCCAAAGCAGTTGCCAGTGATGAGGTTCAACAGGAAAATGTTGTTATAAGTATTGATGAAAATGGATTGATTTTTTTAAATGAGCAATCCACATCAGTGGATGCATTCAAAGATGATTTACGTATTTTATTAAAAAAAATGGATAAAAAATCCGTTAATATCAAAGGCGATCAAGATATGCCGTATAAACATTTCGTACAAATCATGGACCTAGCCAAACAAGCCGGTGCCATACAAATTAATATCGTTCACCAGAAAGAATAATAAAATTTTGTCATCCTGAGGAGTGTTTTTTACGACGAAGGATCTTGTAATAGAGCAGATCCTTCACTTCGCTGTGCTGCGTTCAGGATGACGGATAATAATTTTATGAAGCCTTTATTTTCTTATAACACAGACTTATTTATTCCTGTTTTGGCTGTTTCCTTATCAGTGCATTTGGCAATGGTGGGGTTGGGGCATTTTATGCCTGAAGCACCGCAAGTTTCTGTGGTGGAGGCACCGAATAGTGTGGAGGTTGTGCTTATTGAAGAGAAGGTTATACCGGAGGTTCAGGAAGAAGTTATTGAAAAAATTGCTGAGGGAATTATTGACGAAATAATAAAAGAGGAAACACCCGAGGAAGAAATATTTATACAGGAAGAAATATTTATACAGGAAGAAGTATTTGTTGAAAATATTGTTGAACAAATTTCAGAGCCCATTGTGATACCCAAACCCATAGTAAAAAAAACTTTGCCTAAAGAAATAGTCAAACCAAAATTAGAATCTATTGTTAGTAAGGAATCAAAGGGGGCGCAAGTTGAGGCGAAACCATTGGATTATGTTAATCCTGCCCCAAGTTATCCAAAACGTGCAAGGCGTAGAGGGTGGGAGGGGATGGTTGTACTTAAAGTTCAAGTCAATTCTGATGGTAAGGCCAATCAAGTAGAGATTTTTCAAAGTTCTGGCTATGGCCTATTAGACAACGCGGCCTTAACAACGGTGCAGGCATGGCAATTTTCTCCTGCTAAAGCAGGAAGCCTAACTTTTTCATCATGGATCAAAGTTCCCATTGAGTTTAGGTTATTTGAGGATTGATATTGGTAAGATTTTATGTTATACCTGTGGTAGGAAAGATGGTAGGGGTGGGGGCTAAATGAATGTAAAAACATCTATATCAATTGATGAAAAACTTTTTAAGGGGTTGGAGGAGATTGCAGAGGATTGGCATGTTTCACGCAGTGATATTTTTTCGCAGGCTGTTACTCAGTTTTTAGAAAGACAACGTAATTTAAAAATTTTTAAAGAGTTAAATAAAGTTTATGCTAATCCGCCTAGTGATGAAGATAAACAGTTTCAGCAGGAAGCTTTAAAACATTCTTTAAAGGCTGTTGACGAATGGTAATTAATCAAGGAGATGTATTTTGGATTAATTTTGGCAAACCTTCTGGGTCATCACCAGCCTACAAAAGGCCGTGCTTAATTCTTCAAAACAATCTTTTTAATAGAAGTCAGATTAATACTGTTGTGGTTTGTGCCATTACATCAAATATCGACCGTGCAAAAGCACCGGGAAATATTCTTTTATTTAAGAAAGAAGCCAATCTTCCGAAGCAAAGTGTTGTTAATATTTCACAAATTTATACTATGGATAAAATGGATTTAAATAAAAAGATAGGTTCCTTATCTATAGAAAGGTTTGAAGAAGTTTTATCAGGGGTTTCTTTGCTAATTCAGCCAAGAGATATTAAATAGTTTGCAAACTCAATTTCCAACCTATAAGTTAAAACAATTAAATTTTTCTTTTTTTAGTATATTGTTAGGAATTATACTGCGTCTACAGATTTTTTTAGAAAATCACTCCCTATGGTCTGATGAAGCTTTGACAGTTTTTAAATTAATAGCATATCCTTTTAAAAAACTAATCACATTAACAAATTCATCGCATGAAGCCATGCATGCTTATCCTATAGGATTTTTATTTTGCATAAAAAAAATGATTCAATTATTTGGATATAGTGAATATGTTTTTCGTGCGACACCATTAATTTTTTCAATAGCTACATTATTTATTTTTTCAAAGTTGACAAAAAAAATCTTTAAGAACATCTGGTCAGAAGTTGCACTTTTTATTTTTGCTATTACAGGAAGTCAGATATATTATGCTTCTGAATTAAAGCCATATACCGTCGATGTGTTTATGATGGTTTTATTTTTGTATCTCGTATTAAAATATATAAATAAAACTATCAATAAAAATGAATATATATTTTTAGGGATTATAGCAGGTTTATCGACAACGTTTTCATTTGCTGCCCCATTTATATTAGGAGGTCTTTGGTTCGGGGGAATTGCATACTGCATTCATCAAAATAAAAAAAAGCATGTTTTTTTATTTACTAAAAGCGCGATAATTTGGTGTACTAGCTTTGTCCTGTACTATTATTTTTCAATAAGATTTTTTAATCAAAACCAATCTTTGACTAGATTTTGGGAGTATGCCTTTATGCCTTTTGATCAAGGTTTATGGCGTTCAATTTCATGGATAGGAAGTGCATTGTTCCAGAATTTTCAAAATCAATTAATTGTTCCCGCATTTTTTTCCAGTGTATTTTTTTTAATAGGTGGCGTTTATTTATTTTTATATGAGAAGAAGTATTTCTTAATTTTTATTTCTAGCATTATTCTAACACTATTTGCTTCGGCCTTGCGTCTATATCCTTTTATTGGTCGGACAACACTTTTTTTGTGTCCAGTATATTTGCTTATTATGGTTAAGGGTTTAGAATGTATATGGAAAAGTCCCTTGATTTATCCCAACATATTGATTAAAAGAGGATTGGTTTTTGTTGTAGTTACTCTAACGGTTGTGTTTAACGCACAAGCAATTGGATCAATGCAAGATAATGAGGATATGCGGCCCATTGTAAAATATTTTCAGGAAGAGTATAGGCCTGGTGATTCTGTTTATATAAGTAGGGTCACGCAATTTTCTTTTGGTTATTATCATGGGTATTATAGTATGGGGAGTAAGCCTCTTTTGATAGGAAGAATTCATTTTGATTATAATGATGATGTATTACAAATGATGGTGCAGTATGTCCATATAAGTTTTGATAAGCTGGGTTTTATGAATGGATATTTATTAGGAAACAGGTGGAAGCAAATAGCTGAAAAACAAAAATTTATTTATAAACAAAATAAGAGAACTTGGGTGATTTTTTCGCATTATTCACAGAAGGAGAAAAAACAAATATTATATCAATTTGATCAAAGAGGCACACAAGTTAAAGCACTAAGAAAAAGAGGGGCTGAAATATATTTGTATGATTTTCAAAAAGGATAATGATTTTAATCAATAGTAAAAATAAAAAGGTAGAAAATATGCACATTTTGCTCACAAATGATGATGGGATTTATGCTCCAGGAATTTATGCTCTATATTTGGAATTGAAGAAAATTGGGAGGGTGACGGTGGTGGCACCTGATGGGGAACGTAGTGCGGTGGGGCATGGGATTACGTTGTCTCATCCGCTTTGGCATAAGAAAATACATCGTAAAAATAAATTTTTTGGACATGGTATCAGTGGGACCCCTGCGGATTGTGTGAAGTTTGCAACGAGTGTTTTATTAAAAAATGATTGGCCTGATGTAGTTGTTTCTGGTGTGAATTTAGGGCCGAATGATGGGTGCAGTGTGATTTATTCCGGGACGGTTGCTGGAGCACGAGAAGGGGCTATTTTGGATATTCCGTCAATTGCTATTTCTTTAGATAGTTTTGTTGATTCTAATTTTTCGTATGCTTCGAAATGTGGGGCTAAACTGGTTAAGAAAATTGTGAAACATGGTATGTCTAAAGGGACCTTTTTGAATGTTAATGTTCCTAATAAAAAGGCTCCTGAAATTAAAGGGGTTAAGGTGACACGGCAGTGTATGATTCCGATTCATGGTGTTTTTAAGAAACGTAAGGATCCAAGTTTAAGAGAATATTATTGGATGACGGCTAAACATCCTGTTAAAAAATCTGATTTAAGTTTTGACACCTATGCCCTTAACCACGGATATGTTACAGTCACTCCTATTGCTTGTGATACAACAGATACACACTTTCTTCAAAACCTTCAAGGTTGGAAAATCTAATTTTTTTCATTTTAATTTTATTACTATTTATATATTGAAAATTAACATATTTAGAGTATGATTCTTGAATGATGAGACGAAATTTTTTTACTTTTTTTCTATTTACCGTTTTTTTTATACCCATTACCCTTCGTATATCTTGTGCTGAAACGATCAGTGGTGAGATTATTAATGTTAATTATAAATATAATATCGCTTTTACAGATTTAAGTAGTCATTATTTGAGTGTTGGGGATATTGTTGAGGTACGTAAAGGAAGAATTTTTGTTACCTATTTAGAAGTATCTGAGGCCTCTGGAGCGATATCAAAGTTGATTTCTGTAAAAGGGTCGGGGAAGTATGAAACGAAAGTAGATTTCAAAATAATTAAAATTGGAAATCAAATTGTTAAAATTCTTTCTGCCGAAGAAGTTTCCAATATAACTTCTCCATTATCTTTGCCTGTTGAAATTCAGACCACTCAACAAAAAAAAAATATTTTAGAATGTCCAAAGGTTGCGGAATGTCCATCTTGTCCTGTGAGTCCTAAGTGTCTGGACTGTTTTCCTTTAAAAGAAGCTCTAGCAGAGTATGAAGATAAATTAAAGCAAGTTTCTGATGAAAATATTTTATTAGTGAATCGTTCGGCAGCGTTAGAAAAACAGAAAATAGAGTTAAAAAGTGTTCAAGAGAAAAAGCTTCGTCAATTACAAAAAGAATACCAACGAAGTCTTAATGCTGTGCGTGAAGTAGAAATTTATAGCTCTACGCTTGAGGCTGAAAATAAAAATTTAAAGAAAGAATTTAAAAAAGTAAAGGTAGATGATTCTAAAAATAAAATTAAATCTTTAGAAAAAAAAATTTCTGTTTTACAGAAAAAATTAAAATATATGATTAACTTTATAGAAGGAAAGCAAAACCGATGAAAAATATAAATTGTATTATTAGTTCTCTTATTATTTTCTCCATGATATTACCACCCCCTGTATATTCTCAAATAAATGCAGGCAAATCTTCAGAAGAAGTGATTGAAAATCTTCAAGATTCTCTTGGGCGTAAAGATATTGTTATTGAAAAACTTATGAGTGAAAAAGATATTTTACATGAAGATATTACACGTCTCATCAAAGAAAATGATCTTCTTGAGAAAGATATTTTAGAATTACATCGGAAGATGATTAATCTTGATAGTAATACATATAATAAAGATTCTAAAATTGATAAGTTGTCCTTACAAAAGAAGGCTTTAGTGGAGCAAATGACTTTTTTACGACAGGAATCTATTGCGTTATCAGAGCAAATTAAAACACTTAAAGAAAAAATTTGGGATAAAGAGTTAGATGTTCAAAAAAGGGTTTTAGAGTCTCAAGCACCGCTTCAAGAAAAATTAACTATTCTTGAAAATAAATTAAAAGGGGGAAATGAAAATTTTAGAAAAAAAGAAATCATTATTAATAGTTTGACAAATGAAAAGAAAAAGCTTGTTGAAGAGTTAAAACGAGTAAAGGGACGGTTGGTTAGGGTTGAACAAAAACCTCACATGACTGAAAAAGATATATTAGAGAAAATTGAAAGGGCTAAAAAACCTTTAGATGGGAAAATTTTAAAGCTTAAGAAGGAACTGGATGGTTTTCGGGCAAAATTTAGAAATAATGAGACAGAGGCTAGACAATTGCAAATGCAGGTTGCAGCTCGGGATAAAAAGGTTTTAAATTTACAAAAGCAAAAGAAAGCTTTAGAAGAGGAAGTTCTTATTGTTCAGGAGAAATTTCAAAAAGTTGAAGTCTTGATGCAAAAAGAGGTTGAAAAAAGTAAAGCGCCTTTAAAGGCGCAGATTCGAGCGCTTCAAGGTAAATTAAAAGAAAATGAGCGTTTATTAGCAAAAAAAGTCAAAAAAATTTCAGGTACTTTAGAGAAGCAGACTGAAAATTTTAAAGCGCAGTTGTTAAATATTGAAAAATCTTTTTTGAATAAATTAAGGGATGAGAAGGCCAAGTCGCAGGGAAAAATTAAGGCTATTGAAACAAAGCTTAAGAATGCAGAAAATTTGGCTCAGACAAAAGAAAAAAAGATTAAAGCAATTAATAGAGAACGTAATGAGTTAAACACGAAGTTTACGATGATTAAAAAAGATCGTGATGCATTAGAACAGCAGATAAAAGATTCGGATGATAAGTTTTCCAAACGTGTAAAGGAATCAGAGCAGAATTTTGAAAGTGTAAAAAAACCTCTTTATGAAAAAATTACAACTTTAGAAAAGACTATAAAAATTAAAGAAAATTTAATGTCTAAGAATTTGGCAGAACAAAAATTTTCTTTTGAGAAGCAAATTAAGACGTTAAATGTGCAGTTAAAAAATGTTCAAGGAAAAATCGGCGTAAAAGAAAAGAATATAGAGCAATTATTATCTGAAAAATCTGTAGTGCAGGGGAAATTAGGAAATATTCGACAAGAAAAGCAAAAATTAGAGAATGATTTGAGTAAGGCTCAGAAAGATTTGAAGGGGGTTGAGTTGAGTTTATCTGAAAAAATTAGTGCAGCCAAGAAGCCATTGCAAGAGCAAATTGGAGTACTTCAGCAAGAAGTTTTGAAGAAAAATTTAGAAATTCAAAAAAAAGTGGAGCTAGTAAAGAAGGGGTTGTTAAAAGAATTAGAATTTGCACGGAATCAAATAAAACAAAAAGAGCAAGAGTTAGCGGAAAAATTGGTGCAGTTCAAAAAAGTTAAACAGAATAAGGTTTTAACTGATGAAGGTAATAAATTTTTGGAGAATGAAAAGGAAGGTTTGAAAAGAGAGAAAAAAGAGTTGATAACGGAGTTAGGTTTGCTTAAGAAAAAGTTTAGTCTTTTAGAAGGTTCCATTACGAAAAAAATGGCTAAGGTTAAAGCGCCTCTTGAAGAAAAAAAAATAGAGTTAGAAAAGCATATAAGTGATTTGCAAAAGTCTTCTGTACAGCAGAAAGCACATTTGAAAAGTTCTTTTGAAAAGGAGATTACAGATTTGAAGGGGGTTTTGACGCGAAAAAATATTCAATCTACAAATAATAGATATATGGTTAAAAAATTACAAAAAGAAAAAGACTCAATGGCAAAAGAATTGTCTTTTTTAGAAAAAGATAAAAAGTTTATGGAAGAAGAGCTAGTTATTTTTAAGAAGAAATATAATGATATTAAAAGTTCTACTTCACAAAAATTAGAAGAAACACAGCAACCATTAGAGAGGGAATTGGCGGGTGTACGTGCGCAATTGTTAAGTGTGACGCAATCTGAAAAAAATAAAATTATCACTCTTAAAAAGAAATCAGAAATTGAAAAGTCTTCTTTAGTTAAAAAAATTCAATTATTTGAAAAAGAACTAGAAGGAATGAAAATAACATTTAGAAAAAAAGATCAAGAAATAGCAGAGTTAACAAAGTCAAAGGATTCTATACAGAAAGAATTTGTAGCATTGAAGGATCAAAAGAATAAATGGAAGCAAGAGGTTGTTCAATTGAAGAAAAGTTTAGTGAGTGCAGAGCAACGCGTTAAATCAAAAAATGAGAGTATTCAGGCATTAACATACGCCAAAAGGAAGACCGAACAAAAGGTTTTAGATATAAATAATCAGAAAGAAAATTTAAAACAGAAAATAAAACAATTAAATCAAAAATTAAGTAAAGTAGAACAGCTTGTCATGGAAAAAAATCAAAATGTTGAAGAGTTAAGAAAAGTAAAAACAGATGACTTTCAACAGCTTTCTTTATTAAAGAAGCAAGCTGAAAAATGGCGTAATGAATCTATGAATTTAAAGAAGAGCTTAGTAGATACAAAACAAGGTTTAGAAACACGCGAGAAAAATATCCAATCGTTAACTAAGGTAAAAGAAGAGTTTCGTCAGGAAAATTTAGGACTTAAGAAACAATTACAAAAGCTTAATATACAACTTGATCAAAATAAACGTATGACAGAACAAAAACTTAATGAAAAGACAGCTTTTTATAAAAAACAAATTAGTGTGTTGGAACAAAAGATGGCGACATCCGATAAGGAGATTGCTGGAAAAGAAAAGCATGTGCAGAGTTTAATGGTGGATAAGAAAAAGTTTAAAAAAAGTTTAAATGAGCAAAATGTGGAGCATAATCAATTAGATGAGCGTCTAGCTTTTTTAAAAGGTAAGCTTCAAAAAGAAAAAGAAAATAATCTTAAAAAGGTTGAGAGTGTGAGGCTTTTATTAGAAGGAGAAATTCAGGGGTTAACGGCAAAAATTGGTAGATTTAAAGAAGAAAAGCATCGTTTAGTAAAGGATCTTGAGGAAATTAAAAAACAACTGACAGCAAAAACAAACAATGTAAAGCACAAGGATGAGGTTCAGGTTGCGTTGATACGCGATATTAATGCATTAAAAATGGAATTAAAATCTGCGGATAGTAATTTGGTACAAAAACTTAGGGAGGCGCAACAGCCTTTAGAATCACAAATTAAACAGTTGAAAGAATTGCTAGAGAAGAATCAGACTCAGTTCGCTTTAAAAGAAAGTAACATTCAGAGCTTAATAAGAGAGAAGCAGACGATTGAGAAACAGCTTAGTCAAGAAGAAGGTACCCAGAAGCATGTTGAACAAAAATTAGTGCTCCTTACAAATAAATTAGCTAAGCAAAAGAAAAATTTTGAGCAAAGTTTAGAAAAATTGACACAGGTCAAAAAAAAGATGGAACAAGAGGTTTTAGATATAAATAAACAAAAGGAAAATTTAAAACAGGAAATAAAAAAATTAAATCAGAAATTAAGTAAAACACAGCAGCTTGTAAAGGAAAAAAATCAAAGTGTTGAAGAATTAAGAAAAGTAAAAATAGATAGTTTTCAAAAGGTTTCGTTATTACAAAAAAAGTCAGAACAATGGCAAAATGAAGTTGTAAATTTAAAGAAGGCTTTAGTAGACTCAAAACAAGGGTTAGAAACAAAAGAAAAAAATATTCAATTATTAACTGATGCGAAAAAAGAAACACGTCAGGAAATTTTATTTCTTAAGAGTCAGGTAAAAAAGCTTGGCATGCAACTTGATCAAAATAAACACGTAGTAGAACAGCAACTTAATGAAAAAACAACATTTTATACAGAACAAATTAGTGCATTGAAAAATAAAGTGATAATAGCAAATAAAGAAATTTTTGGAAAAGAAAAGCATTTGCAAAGTCTGATAGTAGATAAGGAAAAACTTGAAAAAAGTTTAAGTGAGCAAAATGTGGAGCGTAATCAATTAGATGAACGCCTCGTTTCTTTAAAAAATAAATTTCAAGAAGAAAAAGCTAGGAATATAAAAAAGGTTGAGAGTGTTCGGGTTTTATTGGAAGGAGAAATTCAGGGGTTAAGAGCAAAGATTAGTGGATCAAAAGAAGAAAAATATTCTTTAGTAAAGGATATTAAGGAAGTTAAAAAACAGCTTACTATAAAAACAAATAATTTATTGCAAAAGGAAGCAGAACAGGTTGCATTAATACGTGATATTAAAAAATTGAAAATAGAATTAAAAATTGTGAATGATAGTTTGCCACAGAAGATTAAGAAAGCGCAACAGCCTTTGGAATCTCAAATTGAACAGTTAGAAAAATTGGCGGGGAAGAATCAAGCTCAGTTTATTTTAAAAACCAATGATATTCAGAAATTAACGAAGGAAAAACAGGTGCTTGAGAAACAGCTTGGTAAAAAAAAAGATACACAAAAATACACTGAGCAAAAATTACTATTACTTACGAATAAAGTAGCTAAGCAAAAGAAAATTTTTGAGCAAAATTTAGAAAAGGAAAAAAACCTATTTGATAATAAATTAGCTGGATTGATTGATGCAAAAATAAAAGATGAAAAGATTTATAAAAATTTAGAGAAAGAAAAGGCTGCTCTTGAAGAAAAGTTGCTTAAGGCTCAGAGTGCCTTACAGAGTCAAAAACAATCAGAAAAAAATACGCAGGAAAGAGTTTCTCAAGTAGCAAAAAATTTACAAATTCTTGAGGTTGAAAAAAAATCTTTGCTTAAAAAATTCAACTCTATGAAGTCTGCTTTGGAAACAAAAGAAAATATTTTAAAAGTTAAAGAACAGAAGCAAATGGATTTGGTATCACGTATTGAGAATTTCAAAAAGATATTAAATAAAACAGAACAATCTATTCCAGAAAAAATTATGACTGTGCAAAAGCCGCTAGAAGCAAAAATTGAACAGTTGCAAAGAGAAATTGTGTTTTATCAGAAAAAAATGGGTATTTTGGATGATAAGGTTAGACAGTTGACAGCGAACCTTGAGAAAGAAACGCTAAAAACTAATGAGAGCAAAAAAAGTAAAGAAAAACTTTTAAAAGAAATTAAAACAAAAAAAAATGTTTTAAAAATTAAAGAACAGAAACAAATGGAATTAGTGTCTCGTATTGAGAATTTTAAAAAGATATTGAATAAAACAGAACAATCTATTCCAGAAAAAATTATGACTGTGCAGAAACCTTTAGAATTAAAAATTGTACAGTTGCAAAAGGAAATTGTGTCTTATCAGAAAAAAATGACTATTTTGAATGGAAGAGTTAAGCAGTTGACAGAGAATTTTGAGAAAGAAGCTGTGAAGACTCACGAAAGTGCAAAAAGTAAAGATAAATTTTTAAAAGAAATTGATGAAATAACCCAAGAAAAAAAGATGTTTCAGGAGGGGGTAAATGCTTTGCAGGTAACGCTTAATCAAGAACAAAGTGCAAGTAATCAACATTTAGCAAAAGTAAAAAATTCTTTTGAAGGGGAAGTTAAAGATTTGATGGAGAAATTGAAACAGAGTAAAATAAGTGAAAAAATACTGGAACAGGAGTTGGTGAGTATTAAAAATACATTGAATAATCTTCAGCAAGATTTAGAGAAAAAGGAAGATCATGCGCAAAAATCACAAAGTAAGATTAAAATTTTGCGCAATGAATTGCAGAGTATTAGAGTCGATATTCCAAAACAAATTAGTAAAAACCGAATGCCTTTGGAGGCCGAAATTCAGCGTTTACAAAAGATATTAGTACAGAAAAATAAACAAATGATAACACAAACAAAAGCGATAAATCAATTGAAAGAATCAAAACAGGAGTTAGCTAAGGAATTGGCAATACGTGTTAAAGAGGCGCAGGTACCGTTGCAAGAAAAAATTAAACAATTAACATCGCAATTAAAGCAGGATAATATTGAGAAAAAAAATATTAATATGAAATTGGTTAATATTCAAAAGCAGTTTCTTGACAGCCAAAAAGTATTAGCTAAAAATCAGGATAATCTGAAGGTTAAATTGGATTTGAAAAAAAAGATTGAATTTTTAGAAAAAGGTTTAAAAGAGAAAGCTCTGGCTATTGAAATAGAAAGTACACTTGTTACTAAATTGGAAAATGAAAAAAAAGGGTTATTAGTTAAATTACAAAAGAGTAACTCAAAGCAGGCAATTCTTTCTGAGAGAGTGACACTTTTAGAATTAGATTTGAGAAAGCAGCGCAAAGTTTCTGCAGAAAAATTTAAAATAGAAATGTCCAAGTATCAAAAAAAATTAGCAAATTTAGAAAGTAAACTTGAAAATCAAACAACAATACATAAGCGCAATGTTTTTGGAGTAAAGGAAAAATTTAAGGTTGATGCAGAGGTTTATCAAGGAAGGATAAGACAACTTGAAAAATCAATTCAGGAAAAAGTGGCCTTTTATCAGAAAAAAATTGAAGGTTTAGAAGTGAAGATTGCACAGACAGAAGATGTTATTAAGAAGAAGGAATTGGTATATACAAAATTATCTCAACAGCAAGAAGAATTAAACGTAGTGTTAACGCATAAAAAGGATGAAAATATCAAGTTTGTTAAAGACGTGGCTCATTTGAGAAAACAGATTAAACAAGAAGAGGATATTTTTGCTGGGAAATTAAAAAATATACAAAAACCGTTAAAAGAAAAAGTTTTGCAATTACAAAATAAAATTACTCAGTTAGCACAGAATAATCAACAGCTTGTAAAAAGGCTGAGTGATAGGGTAGAAAATTTGCAAGCTATTAAGGGTAAGCTCACAGAAGAACGAAAGGTTACGAAGGATTTATTAGGGGATATGGAAAAATTAGAAAAAGAGTTGCAAATAACGAAGGATAGTATTCCTCAGTTGATAAGCAAAGAGCGGGGTCCATTAGAAAAAGTTATTAAAAATTTAAAAATGGGATTAGATAAAAAAGAAATTGAAATTGATAATCAGATTACTGAGAAAAATGAATTAATACAACGGATGGAAAAATTAACAAAAGAGTTGGTTTTCATACAAGAGAGGTTAGATCAAACTGAAGAATCTATTCCTCAGCATATTGCAAAAGTACAGATGCCTTTTGAAAAGCGTGAAAAAGCCTTAAATATAAATCTAACGCAGCTGCGTGGTGAGTTGCAGAAGAAGGGAGAGTTATATGATCAGCTTTCTCAAAAGTATACCGCTGTATTTTCTAAATTACAAAATAAGCAAGAAGAACGGGATGTTCTTATGCAAAAGTTGACTAAGGTGACAACACAATTAGAGGGTACAATTCAGTCGATCCCTGAACAGATTCTTAAGGAAAAAACACCGTTACAGGCAAGTATTCGGTTTTTAGAAAAACGTTTGTTAAACACAGAAAATTTACTCAAGAAAAGGAATGGTGAGATTGATGAGTTTTTGAATGTTCAAAAAGCAGCCAAGAGCCAATTAGATGGAACTCAACAGGAAAAGCAAGAGTTACTTAAGAGGATTAGTCATTTGCAAAAGGAAATGACTGGATTGAAAGAAGATGTTCCAGAACAGATAAAGGCGGCAAAAGTACCGTTGCAGGGTAGTATTAAAAAATTTCAAGACCGCTTAGAGGAAAATCAAAAGATATTTAAGCAAAAAGATGAAGAGCTTGTTATGAAAATTAAGCAAAATCAAGATTTAAAAAAGGCATTAGATAAAGTAAAGGTAAGCTTAGTCGCATCAAATAATGATGTGGAACAAATGAAGGCGGAGTTACAGATAGTTCGTGAAGGCATTCCGCAAAAATTGAAAGAGACTAAAGATCCTTTATTGCGGAATATTAATGTTTTTAAGGAAGAATTAGAAAAACGACAAAAAATGTTAACGCAGAAAGAAGATATTGTGCAGACACTAAATAAGAAGAATGTATCTTTAAAGGATAAAATAGAGCTTTTATTAAATGAAAAAGAACGTTTGGCTAAAAAAATAGATTTTCAAAAAGCTCAGGAAAGTACTCCAGAGCAAATCAGTAAAATTAAAAAACCCTTGGTGGCTGAGATTGAAAAGTTAACTAGAAAAATAGAAGGGTATCAGAGAGGTTTAGATAAAGAAGAAAAAATGCATCAGGATATGGCAAAGCAATATGCGGATTTACAGGATGAACACAAAAAGTTGCAGGAACGTAATGCATTATTAAAGGAAGAAAAGAAAAATTTAGATCATTTACGGGCACAACAAGTTACACAGGCTAAACAGCCATTTCAAAAAAAAATCCAGTCTCTTAATTATATGATTAAAAATAAAGATAAGGATTATGGGACACTTGATGAGAGGTACAAACGTTTGATTCAAGTACAAGGTGTATTGGAAAAAGATTATCAGAATTTGGAAATACAATATAAAACTTTAGCTAATGAAAAGGAAGATTTTGAGAAAAAAATATCTATTGAAATGGTTCAGGTGAAAAGCTCATTGCAGAAAAAAATGAATCAATTGCAAAAGGATATTGTAAAAAAGGATGAAGTGTTGGGTAAAAAAGATAAGGAATTTAAATCATTTGCGACAAAATATGAAACATTAGAGGGGCGCCTTTCATCCATTGTAGAAGAAAAAAAGTCATTGGAACGGACAATTTTTTCATTAAATGAACAAATGAAGAAGATAGAAGAATCTTTTCCAGATCGTATTCAGGATGCTAAAAAGCCTTTAGAAGACGAAGTAAAGCGATTAACAGAGGCATTAGAAGAAAAGGATCATTTATCAACGGCGAAAGTTATGCAAGTACGTAACGTATTAAAAAAGAATATTCAAAATTTAGAGATGGCTCTAAATGAAAAAGAGCGTATTAAAAAACAAAAAATTGCTAAGGGAAAGGTTTTATTAGAAAAGAAGGTCTTGGAACTGCATGATTTATTAAAAGCAAAAAGCAAGATGATTCCTGTAAAAATTAGTCAGGCCAAACAGCCTTTGGAGCGAAAAATTAAAGTATTATCGGAAACTATTAAAGAAAATGAAAAAAGTGTTAATCAAAAGGATCAGGAGATTCGTGATTTTGTAAAGAAATACAAGACATTGCAGGGGGAATTAAAGTCTAATGAAAAACAAAAGCAAAATCTAATGAAAGAAATTGAAGTGTCTCGAAATCAACTTATTGGGGCACAAAATAAGTTAACAGAAAAAAAGTATTTATCAGAAGAAAAATGGCAAGAGGAAAGGATTGCACTATTAGAAAAAATTAAAAATTGGGAAGAACAAGCTAAATCATCAAAGGAATTAATTACTGAAAAAGGAATATTAGTAAAAAATTTAACGACGGATAAGATGGATATTGAAAATAAATTGCGTGAAATGACAGTACGACGGGAACTTATGATGGAGGCTTTAAAGCAAATTAAAAAACAAAAGAATCAATTAGAAAAAACTATTCCTGATCAAATTAAGGAAGCAAAGGCTCCTTTGCAGAGTAAATTATTAACTCTTAAAACACAGTTAAAAGAAATCCAAAGTGAAGTGACAGATAAGAATAAAAATATTGAGATATTACAATTGAGTAAGGAAAGGTTAGAATTACATTTGACAGAATTTAATCAAGATGCGACAAAAAAATCATCTTTTTTAAATGCACAATTAACGGAAGCACAGGATTCATATCAGCGTGTTGAGGTGCTTTTAAAAGATAAGGATAAGCAGATTGAAACTCTTAAGAATGAGGGTAAGCTCACACGCGAAAGGTTGGAGCATCTTCAGGCTGAACGGGATACTCTTGATAAAAAGGTACAATCATTTAAGCAAGAGATTAAAAATATTAAAGAAGCCGCTCTTCAAAAGGATCATTTATTAATGAAAAGTAACGAAGAAATTAAAAAATTAAATAAAATAAAAAACTCTATTGAAGAAAAACTTTTTAACTTTCGTCAGAGTGGTGGTGAATTGAATGAAAAATTAGATGTTTTGCAAGGTATTCAGCAAAAGACAATGAAATTAATGCGTAAAAAAGATGATGATTTGACTCGATTACGGGAAGAAGTGAAGGGGCTTGATAGTGAATTAAATTTTGTTGTTGAAGAACGTAATATTCTTAAAGGTCAGATTGCTAAATTGTCTGATAAAATCAAATCTATACAGATGGTTGAAGCAGAAAAAATTGCAGTAGCTATTGAACCTTTTCAAGAAAAAATTATTAATTTAGAAAAGGGAACTCAGTTATTGCAAAATTCTTCAAAAATTCAGCTGGAAGATATCCAGGCAAGTACACAAAGAAAACTTAGATTTTTAGAGGATGAAGTTAAAAGTAAAAATATTCTTTTAAGTAAAAAAGAGAAAGAGGTTGAGCAGTTAATCAGCGAAAAGAAAAAATTTGATCAAGAAATTTTATTTTTAAAAACGAGTTATAAAAAATTGGACACACATTTGAAGTCTGTTGAGGTTGATTATGAAAAGGAGCTAAAAAATTCAAATGCATTAATAAAGGGGAAGGATAAAGAGGTAAAGGAGTTAAAGCAAGCGTTGCTGAAACTTGAGGAAAATATGAATCGTTCTGAAAAAGAAAAAACTGATTTAAGGGAAAAAAGTTCATTGGTGTACTCAGTTCAAGAAAGAGTGAAAATTTCTTTAGAAGAGGCGCAGTTACGTAATCAAAACCTTCAAAAAGAACGTGCTAATATTAAAATTTTATTAAAGCGCTTGAGGACAGAACGGACTCAATTGGAAAAGGATAATAAAGCATTATCTCAATATTCTGATGGAATTAAAACATCATTGGAAAAAAAAATTCGGGATTTAGAAATAGAAAAGGTGGAATTAGTGAAATTTGGAGAAGTGCGTGTACAGGATAAAACAAAGGCTTTGGAACAAAAAATAGATTCTTTAGAGAAAAAGTTGATCCTTTTTAAATCACTTATCGGTAAAAAAGAAATTAGTATTAAAGAAATTATTACTGAGCGTGACCTGATTACGAAGCAACTTGATACAATGAGTTCAAAGAAAAATGAAGCTGAAAGACGAGTGAATGAGTTGATGAGACAGGTTAAGAAGGGAGACGTGGAAAGTTCAAGGTGGATTAAAGAAGAAAAAAAAGTTTTAGAGAAGAAAATTTATATGTTAGAAAAAGAATTAAAAAATGTAATTTTAATGGCGGATAAAAAAATAAAAAGTCATCAGGTTATTTTGAAAGAAAATATAAAGGTATTGCAGAAAAAATTAAATAGGACGGAATTGATCATTTCTGAACGTGAGGTTGCCATTAGTGAATTATTACATGAAAAAGAGAACCTTAAGAAAGAATCTGCAAAAACACAAAATGCTAAAAATACTATGGAAGAGGCGTTGCAAGCACTTATGGAGCAACTCAAAGAAGTCAAGAAAAGTGTTGATGATCGTGTGGCGTTAGCGCGCAAACCACTTCAATCAAAAATTGAAATGTTAGAAAAACAATTAAAAAATAGGAATAATGAGAGCGTAGCTATTCAGGAAAAACATAAGAAATTAAATGATAAATTAAAATCTTTAACGGAACAAGTAAAAATTTCAGGGGCTCAAGTAAAGGAAAAAGAAACGCGCATTGATGCCTTATCACGACAGATTGTAGATACACAGCGAAATCTACGTGGTGCTGAAAAATTAAAAGGAGATTTACGACTAAGTTTAGATAAGTTAAAAGAAAAATTAAAAACATCAGAGGCTGAGATGTTAGAGCGTATGATAAGAGAAAAAAATCCATTAATTTCTAAAATTAAACAGCTTGAAAAACGATTGCTTAATAAAGTATCAGAGTCTCGTATAAAATCAAAGAAGGGGCAAGTTGCTTTAAAAAAGGAAATTCAAAAACTTGAAAATGAGGTAGCTTCTTTTAAAATGATTATTGATGAAAAAAAATCAATCAATAATGAGTTGCAAAAAAATAAGGATATTTTAGCTGATGACCTCGATGTTGCGAAGAAACGAGCTTTTGCTTTACAAGAAGAGATTTATGTATTAACAGATAAAATAGATAAGACTAAAAATGATCTTGGTAATCAGCTGCAACAAGAGCGTGAGCGCAATATGCAATTAGAAAAACGTGTATCAAAATCTTCAGAACTGGATACCTTGAAGAATGAAATACAAGATGCCTTGGAATTGATTGAAGTTGGAAAGTAAAAGATATAAAAAATATTTTTGTTAAAAATATTAAGCCTCTATAAATTAACTATAGGGGTTTAACTATTTAGAGGTTTATGTTTTCAACTTTATCAAAATATTACACAGGATTTTTTATTGAACAAGCTGTGGGTAACAATGCCTTTTCATACGATGAAAGAAGGAATAAACGTATTTATATTCCTGCTGTTAAAATAGGAGGGCCTGAGGATTTAATGGAAGGGAGGAAGGTTGTTTTTAGTGAGGTTTATGATGGAAAAGAGTTTAATAAAGCTGGATTAGAGAAGTATATTTATTTTCAAAAAAAAGATAAACATATTTTTATTTTTGATAATCATAACCATGCTTTTTTTTTTGGATGTGTGCATTGGAATTGGGTAAATTAAATTTTGAGGAAACTTTGGTTCATATTGACCAACACACAGACATGCGTGAACCCCAAAAATATTTGGATAATAATTTAGGAGAAGTGAGTTTAGACAGGGTTTTTCAGTATACAAATAAAATTCTAAATGTAGGTAATTTTATTAGGCCTGCGTTAACTTCAAATATATTCAAAGAAGTTATTATGATTACTAATCAAGAGGATTTTGAAAGAACACCTAATGTTCCTTATGCATTGGATCTTGATATGGATATTTTTTCTCCAGAAATGAATTATATTTCTCATAATATAAAATTTAATTTTATTCAGTCTTGCCTTCAATCAGCTAAGATCATCACGATAGCCACAAGTCCTTATTTTATTAAACAAAATTTAGCTATTTTTCTTATCAAAGAGCTTTTTGATTTTTAGATACTTACCTTAAGGTGTAATAATCCCACAATAGGCTTGACGCTTGCTATATATTCATTTAATCTAAAATAGTCATTATTTCTAGACGAGAAAATTTAATTTTTGAATTCATGCCGTCGGAAGAGGTTTTTTTAGATGAGGTTATACAATAAAATTGGAAAAATTTCTGACAATGAATTGCTACGTTCTTTTTGTTGGTTAGGGATTGTGTGTTTAATCCTCCTGCTGCATTATTATATTGGCACGCGTTATGATCATTTAATTCCTTCCCTTTTTTATTTTACTGTGCCGGGGTTTTTGGCTGTCTTTACCATGTTAATTTTAACGCCTTTCACTATTAATTTGGCTAAAAAATTTCATATTTTAGACAAACCTCTTGAACGTAAAAAACATAAAAAATCTATTCCTTTATATGATGGCGTTCGTATTTATATTGATTTTGTCAGTGTTTATTTAATTTTTAATCATTGGTCTACTCAAACTAAAAGTATTTTAGTTGGAGCAACACTTATATTAGGCATTGGTAC
>UOGJ01000071.1_pt1 | contig 22730 bp, 20 predicted proteins | sample 1989031 | NCBI WGS metagenome assembly UOGJ01 (sample SAMEA4712195, study PRJEB27164) | hydrothermal vent metagenome | biome: marine basaltic hydrothermal vent biome; feature: marine hydrothermal vent; material: mineral | place: Pacific Ocean | collected 2011-06-14/2011-07-23 | depth 1719 m | reverse complement strand
TGCCAAAGTCTTATCATGGAGTGATTGATATTGTAATTGTTTTATCTATGTTTTATGGGTTTACTTTTTTTAGAAAACAACCACAGCTTATTTTTGCTAAAAAAACACATATTGTTTCGATACTTACATTTGTAAATTTGGTTTTGAATATAGCTTTGAACATTCCTTTTATCATAAAATGGGGATCCATTGGTGCGGCATGGGCTACATTTTTGGTAGGGCTTATTTTTGGAAGTATTACATTTGTCATTTCTCAACATCATTACAATATTCAATGGGAGTATAAAAAAGTAGGAAGTATTTTTTTTGTTTTCTTTTCTTCTGCAATATTAATGGTTCTGTTAAGGGAATTTATGGTTAATTATGAAATACGACTTTTTATAAAAAGTATTTCTATGGGGATATATATATATATGGGAATGAAGTTTAATATAATTACAAAAGCAAATTATTTTTTAATAAAGAGCAGTATTTCTTTAAAAACAGTTGCTTATACCAAATCCACTAATTAATTGTTTAGTGTTAATATATTTATCTCGATGTTTTTGTGAGTAAATATGCTTTTTAAATGTGTATTTATTTGTAACTACTCAGAACATCGTCAAGAAAAAAATAAAAAACATTGACTAAAAGCAAAAAAGCGTAATATCTAAAAGGATAAAATAATTTGCAGAGAAAGAAATTGAAGCAATAGCAAATTGTGGAAATCCAAAATTTATTAAATCCATTTTGATCGAACTGTTGTCTGTTGTAAAACAGCTAGTCAAAGATAACCTAAATAAGGTTGTCGAATTGCCAGAGCATAGTTGTGATAAGTGTAAAAATAATGATTTTAAAGTAGAACGACGATAAGAAATTGATATTTAAATTAAAATCATTGTTATAGAGTATCGTTCAAAAATACGAGGATGTTCTTTTGGGTGTGATGAATTAAATTGCAAAGAGTTTCCAAATAATGTACGTTCACCAGTGCAATACAGTGAGAAGATTAAAGGGATGATGACGTATTTGAGCCAATATCAATTGATGCCATTTAAAAGGTTAAGTGAACTTTTAGAAGATCTTTTTGGTTTAAAGGGCGCTCGGTGTATGATTATTGGAAGAGTTATTGTCGTTATGATTGTAAACATGCATTATGTAATGCATATCATTTGCGTGAGTTGACATTTTTAAATAAGGAAGAAAAGCAGGTGTGGGCGTTGAAGCTAAAGCAATTTTTACGTTCGGTTAAACGTTTGGTTGATTATGCTAAGAAGAAAAAACAGGAAGGTTTAAGTTTTGAAATTCTTATGAAATGTGAAAAACATTATGATGAAATTTTGGAGGAAGGTTTTATTGAAAGTCTAAGACAGATTTCAGAAAAACCAAAACGAGGACGAGAAAAGCAAACAAAGGAATATAATATGTTGCGAAGACTTAAAAATCATAAGTCAGAGGCGTTAGCTTTTCTTAATGATTTTAAAGTTCCTTTTGATAATAATCAGGCTGAACGAGATATTCGAATGAATAAAGTTCGTCAGAAAATATCTGGAACTTTTCGAGGAGAAACATCTCATGAAGATTACTGCCGAATTCGAAGTTACGTTTCAACTTTGAAAAAGAATGGTGAGAATGTTTTGAATTGTTTGGTTAATGCTTTTAAAGGTTCTCCTTGGTTTCCTACGCTGGTGGGGTCCTGAGTAGTTACAAAAAATATATGATTAATTATATAGAAAAATATTTTTGTGGATCACAATTTTCATTTCCATTGCAAGAGGCTTGCAGTAAAGCAAATATTTCGTTAGATGCTCATCAATTGAAAGCTTTGAAAAGGATTCGAGAAAAAATCACAAATAAAACTTATAAGATGGTTCCAAACTTTTGTTTATGTGGACATAAAGGAAATGAGATTATTATTACAGAAAAAGATCGGTTTAACCTTTCTTTTGATTTTAAATTATGTAAAAAGTGTAGTTTGATAAGGACAGATCCTGTGTTTGATCATAGGTCGCTTTTGGATTTTTATAGAGATGATTTTAGTTTGTTGCATAGGGGGAAAGTTGATGCAATTGATAAACATTTTTTGAAAATGTTGCCACGAGGAGAAAGCTTTATTTGTTTGCTAAAAGAACTATCTATTATTGATAACATCGAAAATGTTTTAGAAGTTGGATGTTCTGCAGGAGGAAATCTTTATCCGTTTAGTGAAATTGGAAAAAAGGTAGAGGGTTATGATTATGATCTCTACTATTTACAATATGGGAGAAGTTTAGGGATGAACCTTAATGAAGGTGATTTTTATGAGAATATTAAATTAGAATCACAAGACCTTGTTATTCTTTCGCATGTGTTGGAGCATTTTATAGATCCTGTTAAAGAGGTTAATAAAATTTTAGAAAAGGTTAAAGAGCATGGTTATTTTTTGGTGGAGGTTCCAGGAGTGTTGGATATTCATAGGAGCGTGATATATCCAGAGCAGTATTTTCAAAATGATCATATCTACTCTTTTAATGAGGAATATTTAAAGGTTTTTTTTGCGCGATTAGGCTTGAAAATTTTGTACTCTGATGAAGTTTGTCGATTTATTTTAGAGAAACCACGAGGTTGGAAGTCAGTCCAAATAAAAAATATATATAGTGATTCTTTATTTAAAAAATATGAAGTAGTTGAGCAGTATATAAAGAAAACATGTTTCTTAAATAAATATTTTCCAATAAAAAATATAAAAAGAAAGATAGGTTCTTTTTTACGAAGAAAAGGGGTTTTGAAATGGAAAATCAAAATAAAAAAGTAGTTATTTTAAATGATACGTCTATTGCTTGTCATCATGGGTGCACTAAGGTGATGAGTAATATTAGATACTTACTAAATAAATTAAATATGGATATTATTGATACATGTTTTTGCGGTGAAGATTGGCAATTAAATGATAGAGTTATCAGGAATATTCAAAAATGTAATGTTGTTTTGGTTAATGGAGAGGGGACGTTACATGATAGTCAGGAGAAGGGGTTACATCTTGCTAAAGTTGCAAAATATTGTAAGAAGGTAGGTGTTTTAGCTATATTAATGAATACAACATATTATAATAATGGGAAAGAATTCTTAGAATATATGAAATTTTTTGATTTAATTTTTGTTAGACAAAGTTTTGCACAGAAGGAATTGAGAAAACATGGTATTGATAGTGAGGTTGTTCCTGATATGACATTTTATGATACTGTGGATATATTAGAAGATAGGAGGGATATTGCCGTTGGATTTACAGATAGTGTTTTTAAACGGTTATCTGAGAAATTATTTGGTTGGGTGGAAAAATCAGAACATTTCAGGTATTTACCAACGTTGAGACCTTGTGATATTGTAAAATGGAATAATTTTGGATTAATCATAAGACGAATAAAATATGAAGGGCGCAATATTTTCTCCTTTTTTCAGAAATATATATTAAGGAAAAATTTACCATATCAATATGAGAAGAGATCTTATTTTTTTTATTCTTGTGAATCTTATATTAAAGAAATTAGTCGATGTGAATTATTGATAACAGGAAGGTTTCATGCATTATGTTTTGCATTAAAAACAAAAACTCCTTTTTTAGTGATGCATTTGGGACTAAATAAAGTTGAAGGAATGTTGTATGATATTGGATTAAATGAGAATCGAATAATAGAAATTGATGCTTTGGATAATGAAATGATTAAAAAATTTAGGCATTTTGAATCATCAGAGTTAAAGAAAATAGAAACCTATACTAAGAGTGCTGTTTCTAAGATAGAAGCAATGTTTGAAAAAATCAAGAAATTTGTTTTAGAAAATAGTAATAAATAGGCATGAAGAAAGTAGTATTCTTAAATAATCTTTCCTGTGTAAAAGAAATCTTTAATAAAGAAAAAGGAAGAGGCTGTTTTGTTGTTTTTGAAGAAGATAAGCTTTTATTGGAGGTTAAATCTTATTTAAATCTTAGGGAAGACTGTCATGAAATAAGAAGAGAGGATATTTTTTTATCAAAAAAAGAAAGTTTTTCTAAAGTATATTCAAGAGCGATGACTTGTTTTATTAAGGGTATTTATTTGGATGAGAAATGGGGATTAAATTGCTTATCCAAAAGCCCCATCGCTACTTCGTTAGTAAACAGTGTGATTTATATATTAGGATTAGTTGAAATACTTAAGAAAAAAGATTTTGATTTTTTATTAGTTCTTACTCATGATGTCGATTTATATAAACAAATAAAGCAGATAAAATTACAGGATGTAACTGCCAGTAATAAATTATCTTGGAATTTTAATTTTAAAGAAAGAATAAAGAAAAGTTTTCCAGTATCCATTATTTTTATTGCTTTTAGAGTAATATATAGAAAATTATTATGTAAATTTTATTTAAAAACAAAAATTAAATTTGAGAAAGAATATGTTGTTGTTATGAGTTTGCTTAATTATCAATGTTTTGGTAGAGAATATAAAGATATTTATTTTTGTGATTTTGTGAAGTATTTAGAAAAAAAAGAAGTAAATTTTGTAAATTTTATGGAAGTTTGTGGAGGGTTTTTTGAAAATATAAAAAATATTCATAAATATAAAAAGAGTTTTATAGTGCCAAAAGAACATTTTGTTTCTTATTCCGCTATTTGGAAATGTTTAGGTGTTTCTTTAAAGTATTATTGGATGGGGATGTCTTCAAAAAATAAGTTTAGAGTTTTTGATATTGACTGCACGTATTTAGTTGAAAAGTATATGGAGAAAGAGTTTACTTCGACAAGGTTCTTTTTTAATCTTTTTATGTTTTATTCTGTTGGTTGTTTAGCAGAAAAAGTAAAAGTAACTAAATATTATTATCCTTTTGAAAACAGATCTTTTGAGAAGATGGCAATTCTTGCTCTAAGAGAAAATTCTCAAGGAACAAGGATTATTGGAAATCAACATGCAGCCCTTTCATTAAAACACATCAATTTTTATGTTGATGATAATGATTATAATTCTATGCCTCTTCCAGATAAAATTTTTACAACGGGGCAGATTACAGAAAGTCTTTTAAGAGATGAGTTTAATTTAAAGAGAGAAATAGTAAGTGAAGGGTGTGCCTTAAGAAAAAAGACAAAGACAATTAGATTAAAAGAATATACAGGGAATATTAAAACTATTTTAGTTATCCTTTCGACAGATATAAAAGAATATTGTGGGATTTTAAATTTTCTTAATGAAGCGATGAAAGATATTCATGATTGTCGGGTAATCATTCGTCCACACCCAGTTATTCCGTTAAAGAATGCTTTGGATATTTCACCTTTTTTTGATTTTGAGTTTGAAGAGCAAAAGGGTGATGTTTCGATAGAAGAAGCTTTTGATATGGCTGATATGCTTTTGTATACATCATCGACATTAGTTGTTGAAGCTTTGACTTATGGGCTTCCAGTTGTCTATATTAATAATCTTGATTTTTTAGAAACAGATCCTGTTTATGGACATAAAGGATTGAAGTGGAATATTTCTGCACCTGAAGAATTAAAGAAAGTGTTGGAAGAGATATCCGTAATGAATCAAGAATCTTTTATTGATTGTCAGAGAAAATCGAGAGAGTATGCAGAGCAATATATGTCTACCGTTAATGAAGAATGTTTGGAGAGAATTTTAAGCAAGAATTGAGGAGAGATTGATGATATCAAGAGGATTGTTTATGGCTGAACCGATTATAACTATTTTAATGACTGTTTATAATGGTGAAAAGTATCTTAAGGATTCTATTGAAAGCATTTTAAAACAAACGTATCAAGATTTTGAATTTTTAATCATTAATGATAAAAGCACAGATAATTCTGCTGATATTATCAATTCATTTAATGATTTTAGAATAAATATTGTTACTAATGATAAGAATATAGGACAAACATGTTCTTTGAATAAAGGATTAAAGTTAGCTAAAGGTAAGTATATTGCCCGCATGGATGCTGATGATAAGGCGTTTCCTTATTGGTTAGAACACCAATTAAATTTTATTAAGAAGAATCCAGAGTATACGGTTGTTAGTACCAAAGCATCTGTGATGGATGTTAATAATCGTATTACAAAAATATTAAACTCACCACAGTCTTATCAAGAAATCATTTTAAAATGTCTGGTTGGATCACCTATTAATCATGTTGGATCATTGTTTAAAAAAGATATTATTTTAGAATGTGGTGGATATGATGAAAATTTTAAAATTGCAGCAGATTATGATTTATGGTCGCGATTGATACGTGGTAAATATAAGTTTGCCTGTATAGATACTATTGGAGTTGCTGTTCGGGTTCATGAACAGTCGATTAGTATTATTGAAAAAGAGAATAAAACAGATTTATTAGAAATGTCTAAAATTATGAGAGCAAACATACAGTGTTTGACACAGAAAAATATTTCTGATGAACAAGCAAAGTTGTTATGGAGGTTGGTTTATTCTGTTGGTTCGTTAAATAAGGGTGAATTTGGAGAGGCTAATAAAATTTTAAAAAATATTTATGCTCATATGCATAGTTCTTTGGGGATTTCTTTTAATCTAGCACTAAATTTTAGAAAAAAGATGATAAAAGTTTTTTATATAAAAAGAGTTTTTAATACCTATCCTTGGTTTTCTAATGTGTATAGATGGCTTTCTGAAAAAAAGGCAAAATTTCAATTGAAAAGAGATTGTTTATGTTAAATAAAAAAACATATCTTTTAGATTCTGCAGGGTTGATAAGTATAGGCATTCTTTCATTAGGATATATTTTATTTTATAGTACGTTTGCAGAATACCACATTCAACTTTCTTTCTTAAATTTTCCCATTTTTGTAGGAGAGATTATTCTTTCTTTATGTGTTGTTTTGTTTTTTTCAAAATGTCTTATTCAGACATCATTTAATAAATATTATTTTCTTGTAATAGGTTATTTTGTTTTTGTTCTTATAAAAGCATTTTTAGGCTATTTAGAATTTGGACCATTAGCCTTTCGTAATGCAGCGTTATTGTATTATCCTTTTTTTGCTATTTTGGGTTTTTCTTTTTATAGACGAGATTTTTTTGAACAAAAGAAAATCTTTTTATTGTCTCTCTTGATTATAGGTGTTTTTTTTACGCATAAGTTTAGTACTTATTGGACATTAACGTTATTTTTTTCAGCATTGATTTTAATTAAATCTTATCATCAGAAATTTATTAAATATGGTTTATTAATAGGTTTTTTAGTTGTTGTTCCTTATTTGTCATTTATTAGGACATCACGTATGATGATGGTTGGGAATTTTGTGGCTAGTATATATATTATTTTTTCTTTTTATAATTTATTAAATTGGAAAAAAGAAGTAAAAAGGGTTGGGATTGTTTTGATTTTTTTCAGTTTTATTTTTGGAATAATAAACTTTGGTGATGTGAATGCGATGAAATCTATTGTGAGTTTTGATAAAATGAGTGAGATTTTTAATTTTTATGATCAGAAGATTGATAAGGTTTTAAAAGAAGGGAATTATAAGTCGGTTAAATTGAATAAAGTTGGTTTATATAATTCAAATGTTTTTAAAGAGGTTGAAGATATTAAGAAGTCAGGGGATAGGGTTGTAATAAATTTGAAAAAGAGAGCTAAACAGGTGGATATACAAAAAGAGGTGGATGTTGTAGGAGATTTTCAAGAGAAGGGTTTTGAGGCGGCGGTTAAAAAAGAAAAAGTTGAGACTGTAAGAATATTAAAGGAATCATTAAATGGAGAAGTAAAAAAAGATATTGTTCAAAATAATATTCAAGAAGAAAAAATTCCTCAGCGAAATTGGGAAGGGGCGTGTATTAACGCTGTCTTTCGAATGTTTATATGGAGAGATATGGTTGTGGAGTTTGTTAATAAAAAGCCATTTTTAGGTTTTCATTTTGGCAAGCCATTACGATCAAGAAGTTTAGAGATTTTAAATTGGGGTGGTATTGAGTGGACACGTGATGGTTGGATTGGTGCTCACAATTCATATCTACATATAATTTATCGTTCAGGGATAGTTGGAATCATTTTCATTATATCCATTTTGACCATTTTATTTAAAATGATCAAAACCTTCATTCAGTTAAAATCAGTAACAGGAATATTATTATGCGGTATTATTATTAATTGGTTTGTAGCCGCAAATTTTTTATTGATATTTGAACTTCCTTACACAGCCATTCCGATTTGGACAATTTATGGAATGACATTTGCTTATTATCGAGGTTTAAAAGTGAAATCTCTTGATCATTCTGGATCCCCGATAAAAGCATTCGGGGATGACAAAAGTTGAAAAGTATTCTGAAGGGAGTTTTTTAGATGAAAGAAAAGAAAAAGATATATCTAATCACCGGAGCAGCTGGTTTTATCGGCAGTAATTTTATTCAGTATCTTTATAAAAAAGAAGAAGATATTGAAGTACGAGTATTAGATAAATTAACTTATTCCGGGAATATGGAAAGTTTAAAAGAGTTTAAGGATCGAGAAGATTTTTCGTTTACTCATGGAGATATTTGTGATGAAGTTCTTGTAGATGAATTAATGCAGGATGTGAATGTTGTGATTAATTTTGCAGCAGAGGCGGCGGTGGATCGTTCGATTGAAAGTTCACGGTCTTTTTTAGATACAGATATTGGTGGGGTTTATGTTTTATTGGAAGCAGCACGTAAGCAAAAAAAATTGCAGAGGTTTATTCAGGTTTCAACAGATGAAGTTTATGGGCAGATTATGTCGGGAAGTTTTACGGAAAGTTCAGAATTAAAACCTCGTAATCCTTATTCAGCATCTAAGCTTGGAGGTGACCGTTTAGCGTACAGTTATTTTGCAACTTATCAGATGCCGGTAGTTATTACACGAGCAGCAAATACTTATGGGCCGATGGCTTATCCAGAAAAAGTAATTCCTTTATTTATTACAAATCTTATTGATGGATTACAAGTTCCTATTTATGGAGAAGGAAAACAAATTCGGGATTGGCTTCATGTGAGCGATCATTGTTCAGCGATTTATCATTTGATTGAGAATGGAGAAAGCGGCGAGGTTTATAATGTGGCGGCAGATCAGGAATTTACGAATATTGATTTAACACATAAAATTTTAGCCCTTATGAAAAGAGATAATTCATGGATTACGTATGTTAAAGATCGTCCAGGGCATGATTTTCGATATAGTTTGGATTGTGCTAAATTGAAAGAAATAGGATGGAATTCTGAATATAATTTAATTAAAGGTTTGGAAGAGACAGTAGAATGGTATCAAGAAAATGAAGATTGGTGGCGTCCAGTGAAAGAAAAAATGGATCAGCGATATATTAAAGGATTTTGGGGGAAGTAAAAAGGAGGGGATGAAATGAAAAAGATTATTTTTGAAACAGATTTATTGCCGGATGGACATTTATATTGTCCTCCGGAATTTTTAGGAAAAAAAAATCTTCATTTTGATGTAATTGTGAGTTTTGAAGAGCAGGAAAAAAAAGCCTTAGATGAGGATATTGAAAGAGCGGCTTTAAATGATGTCAGTGAAGATTTTCTTTCTAAAGAAGAGCTGGAGTATTATTTTAATTTGGAGGAGTTATGAAAAAATTTCAATGTGCTCAAATATGGCTTGTGAATTTTGATCCAAGTTTTGGTCATGAGTATAAAAAGGTTCGTCCGGCACTTATTATTCAAAGTAATAAATATATAACGACATTTCCTCTCTTGACGATTATTCCTATTTCTTCTCAAGTTAATAAAAAAGCAGATATTGATATTTTTTTATCTAAGGATGATCAAAATAGATTGATGTTGAACTCTTTGATTAAAATAAAACAAATTAGCTCATTTGATGAAAGAAGGTTTTTAAGGTTAATTGGGGTTGCGAATGATAATGTGATGAGGAAGGTTAAAAGTAATATTCAAGATTTTTTAGTTGGAGATTTTTAATGAGAGGAGTATTGCTTGCCGGTGGTTCAGCACAACGGCTACGACCACTCACAAAAGTAACCAATAAACATCTCCTTCCTGTTTATAAAAAACCCATGATTTATTATCCGTTAGAGACATTATTAAAAGCAGGGATTAAAGATATTCTTATTGTTACGGGAGGGGAGCATGTTGGGGATTTTTTTCGTCTTCTTGGTTCTGGACGGGAATGGGGAGCTCGGTTTAGTTATGAAATTCAGGAAGGCAGTGGAGGGACAGGGGCAGCATTATTATTAGCAGAAAACTTTGTGCATGATGAAGAGTTTATGGTGATTTTGGGTGATAATGTGGTAAGTGAAGATGTCGGTAAATTTGTTAAACAATTTCAGAAAGAAAAAAATAAATTTAAAGCAAAGATTTTGGTTGCTAAAGTTAAAGATCCTCAGAAATATGGGGTAGTTGAATTTAAGAATAAGAAAATTATCAATATTATTGAAAAGCCTAAAAAACCAAAATCAAATTATGTGAATACAGGTCTTTGGATGTTTCAGCCGGAAGTCTTTTCCCTTCTTAAAAAACTTAAAAAAAGTCCTCGTGGTGAATATGAAGTCACCGATATCCTTGCCCATTATGTCAAACAACAGCAGTTATCGTATTCTATTCTCAAATCAACATGGACCGATGCGGGTTCATTTGAATCGCTTTATAATGCCACGGTTTTGATGAAGAAGTTGGAAGATAAACAAAAAAAATCGTAGGGGCACATTGCATGTGCCTGAATGTAATCAGGTGAAGATTTTTTCTGCAATTCACGCACTATCTATAGTCGATTTTCCTGCAATAATGCACTGTTTTATGCTTGATTTTCAGGCGTTTATTTGTATCATATGTGTATATGAATAGAAATATTGACGATAATTTATTGGAATGGAAAATAAGTAAACAGAGAAAGGTTTTGCTTTTAAGGGGTGCAAGGCAGGTTGGAAAAACATATTCTTGCCGTGTTTTAGGGGAGTCTTTTAAATATTTTTTAGAGATAAATTTTGAAGAGGAGAAGGATGTTAAAAAACTTTTTGAAAGAACTCTTAATCCAGCCTATTTATCTGAGAAATTGTCAGCCTATTTCTCGATTCCCATTATTCCTGGGCAGACGTTATTATTTTTTGATGAGATACAGGCTTGTCCGGATGCGTTAAGTTCTTTACGTTTTTTTTATGAAAAGATGCCGGATTTGCATGTTATTGCGGCAGGATCTCTTTTGGAAATTGTTTTATCCAATTTACCTTCGTATGGTGTTGGCCGCATACAATCTTTTTTTATGTATCCTTTGTCTTTTGATGAATATTTAAAAGCGTTAGGAGAGGATAAGCTCATAGATATGAAAAATGATCAAATAGTAGAAACCATTTTTCATGATAAAATAATTGATTATTTAAAAATATTTTATTTAATTGGCGGATTGCCTGAAATTGTTAATGAATATATAACAACTAGAAATATTTTAGAATGTCAAAAATTATTGGGCGATTTGTTGGAATCTTTTCGTGATGATTTTGCTAAATATAAACGTCGTGTTAATGTTCAGCTTTTAAATGAAGTCTTTAATTCTATTGCTGTTCAATCAGGGGGTAAATTTAAATATTCAAATGTGGATGGAGCCTATAATCATCGAGCATTAAAAGAAGCTTTGGATCTTTTAGTGCAAGCAGGACTAGCTTATAAAGTGTATCATTCATCTGGTGCTGGAGTGCCTTTAGGATCTGGAATAAAACATAATAGATTTAAAATTTTCTTATTTGATTTAGGTGTGCATTTTCGTTTGTTAGGATTAAATAATGCAGATATTCTTCTCGCTAATGATATTGATATGATTAATAAGGGAAGCATTGCAGAAGTCTTTGTTGGTCAAGAATTCATAAAATCCATGGAAAATAGAACGCGCGCACAGCTTTTTTATTGGCATAATGAACAAAAAGGGACGTCGTCTGAGGTAGACTATCTTATTCAAAAGGGTGATCAAATTATCCCTATTGAGGTAAAATCAGGAAAGACAGGAAAAATGAAAAGTATGCAGGTTTTTTTAAAGCAGCACAACGCAAAGCATGGCATAAGGTTATCATTAGAGAATTTTTCACAGTATGAAAGGACATCTATTATTCCTTTGTATGCTACTAATACTATTTAATATTTTTGTAGAATGGGATGAAAGGTTAGTAATAGTTTGAAAATGAAGATTCTTATCACAGGAGCCGATGGGTTTATTGGTCGGCGATTCGTTGAAGTTTTTAAAAAAACATCTCACAATGTTTATCCTCTCATCCGCAAAAATCAAGATATTACAAAACCTTTTAAATTAGAAGAATCTTTTGATTATGTTTTTCATTTAGCAGCGTGTAATGTGACGAATGTGGGTAAAGCAGATTATAATTTTTATCATCAGGTGAATGTTCAGGGAACAGAGAATGTGATTAAGGCGGTCAATACGAAACATTTTGTATTGATGTCTAGTGCACTTGTTTATAAAAAGGAAGGAAAAGATATTGATGAAGCCTCACCCATTGAGCCGCAGAGTGATTATGCTAAGAGTAAGTGGGAAGCAGAAAAAGTTTGTCAAAAATATTTTTCAGATGATCAATTAACCATTGTTCGAGCTGTGAATGTTGTTGGGGTAGGACAGGCAGAAAAAGCAGTTCTTCCAGTATTTTTTAAGAAAGCCTTAAATAATGACCCCATTGAATTGATTCATCCAAAGGACACATTATTACAATTTTTATATATAGATGATTTGATAGAAGCTTTTCAGAAGATTTTAGAAAAAAATCAAGGTTGTGGTGTTATAAATCTTTCACCTGAAGTTGCCATACGTTTATGTGATTTAGCCAAAATGATTATTCAAAAACTCGACTCGTCATCAGAGATAAAGTCTTTATGTGAAGATCAGGCGACAAATATAAAAGTTTTGTCACAGAAGGCGAAAAATGTTTTAGGTTGGCAGGCAAAGATAGATATAGAAGAAATAATTAATATTATTAATTCTAGTTTGATTTAATTAGATGTAAGGGATTTGTTAGAGATAAATAATATTGTTGTATTTCAAGGTCTGACCCTAATGTTTTTATTTATTTTGAATCATTTCTTTTTCTATAGGACTCATATTTTTTAGGTTCCTTTAAAATGTTAAGAGAGAGGGGTTACGTCGTCGGTGGCTCTTTTACCGCAGGAAGAGCAAAACCTGGATTTACAAGTGTGATAGACTTTGAGAGTATGTTGGCATTTTGGGCATTTAAAGACATGGCAACCAAGAATACGGGTTCGGCAAACAAGGAGCTTGATGACATTAAGAATGATCCAAAGTCTTATGAATTCACGACGTTTTAAAAAAAGTTTCCACCAGTTGCCGTTGCTTAGGAAGATATCTTTGAGTTTAATACTACTAACGTATTCCATGAGGGTAGCATAACCATTTTTGTTACTCTTTCAAATAAAATTTGGCATCATGGAAAAGTTGCCGAGTGGTTTTTACGAGGCTTAATTTAACAAATGTTGGTAAAGCTAATTATGAAGCCTATCAGCGTGTTAATGTTATAGGAACAAAAAATGTGATTAAGGCCGTTAATACGAAGCATTTTGTTTTGATGTCGACGGCAATGGTCTATAAGCGGGAAGGGCAGGATATTGATGAGTCTTCACCTATTGATCCGCCAAGTGATTATGCTAAAAGTAAATGGGAGGCAGAACAGATATGCCGAAAATATTTTACGGATGATCAGTTAACTATTTTGCGTGCTGTAAATGTGTCTGGCCCGGGACAGGCAGAAAAAGCGGTCATTCCTATTTTTTTGAAAAAAGCGTTGAATAATGAACCCATTGAGCTGATTCATCCAAAGGATACACTGTTACAGTTTTTATATGTTGACGATGTGGTGGAAGTATTTCAAATACTTTTAGAAAAAGGTCAAGGTTGTGGTGTTATGAATCTTGCTTCAGAGGTTGGGATAAGTCTGGAGGATTTAGCAAAAATAGTTGTCCGGCAAACAAATTCTTCAACAGAGATAAAATGTTTAAGTGAGGTACAGACAATAAATGTAAGAGTAGTAGCGCATAAGGCAAAAGTTAAGCTGGGTTGGCAGGCAAAGACAAGTGTGCAGGAGATTGTTGATGAGTGCCGCATAATATGAAACATAAAAACATAGACATTTCCATTGTTATCCCACTCCTAAATGAGGAGAGTAATATTCGGGAGTTGTTCAAACAGCTTCGGCGAGTTTTAGAAAAGGCTGTTGAAGCCTTTGAAATTATTTTTGTGGATGACGGCAGTACGGATCAATCATTTGCGGTGCTTAAAGGACTTCATCAGGAATATCCAGATAGCGTACGTGTTATTAAATTTTCCAGAAATTTTGGGCAGCAGCCGGCGATTGCGGCAGGTTTGAAACAGGCTCAAGGTAAGGCAGTGGTCGTAATGGATGCAGATTTACAAGATCCTCCGGAGGTGATAGGTCAGTTTATTGCCAAATGGAAGGAGGGTTTTGATGTTGTCTATGGTGTTCGTTCACAAAGAGAAGGTGAGACATTTTTTAAAAAATTTACAGCGGAATTATTTTATAAGTTTATCCGTAAAATTTCTTGCGTTGAGATTCCCGCTAATGTCGGTGATTTTTATTTATTAGACCGAAAGGTTGTGGATGTTTTTATTGAGCTGAAAGAACACCATCGTTTTAACCGAGGACTGGTTGCTTGGATGGGGTTTAAGCGTGGTGTTGTGATGTATACACGCAAAGCACGTCATTCGGGTGTGACAAAATATAGTTTGACTAAAATGATACGATTTGCCTTAGATGCCATTATGTCATTTTCCTTTGCCCCTCTACGTATGATTTCCTGTTTTGGTATATTTTTGATTTTATTTTCAATTATAATATTATTGATTATTTTATGTTTAAAGACCTTTGCCTCTACGATGATTGCGGGATGGGTTTTTATTGCTGATAGTATTCTTTTTACTGGAGGTTTGCAGCTTTTGGCGATGGGATTAATAGGAGAATATTTAGCACGCATTGGAGAGGATACAAAAGCTAGGCCGTTGTTTGTTGTTGAGGAAGTTTTGTGAGGAAATGTTTTTTATTAACATCCATTATTTATGGAATTTTAATAGTTATTAGTACGGAGTTTTTAAGCCTATTTCATTTAATAACTTTTAATTCTATCTTATTCTTTTGGCTGGGTATTTTATTATTATCTAGTTTTATTTTTTTAAAAATTTTATCTAATCAAAATAAAGAATTTACGTGTTCATATTTAATAATACTCTGCAGGAAAAAATTAGCCACTCTTACTGTTTTTGAGATTGTATCATTAGCTTGTATTACAATTATCATTATCGCTGTTGGAATTACGGCATTAATTGCCCCGCCTAACACCTGGGATTCGATGACCTATCACATGAGCCGAGTGGCTCATTGGATACAAAATCGCTCTGTATCCCATTATCCAACACATATACAGCGGCAGTTGTATCAAAATCCATGGGCAGAATTTGCTATTATGCATGTACAAATTCTAAGCGGTTCTGATCGATACGCGAATTTAGTCCAGTTTTTCAGCATGTTTGGCAGTATTGTTGGGGTCTCTCTTGTTGCCAAACAGTTAGGGGTAAAGTCCCGTGGTCAAATATTTTCTAGTGTCATTGCGGCCACGATCCCAATGGGAATCCTTCAAGGATCAAGCACACAAACAGATTATACAACCGCTTTTTGGCTGATTTGTTTTATTTATTTCGGTTTATCATCATTAAATAGAAAGGTCGATTTTAAGGACATTTTTTTATTAGGGGCAAGTTTAGGTCTTGCTATTTTAACGAAAGCCACCGCCTATTTTTATGCATTTCCTTTTCTTGTATGGTTTGCAATAGCACAAATGCGTATTTTGCGTCTTAAAGCTTTAAAGCCTATTCTTATAGCAGGTATTTTAGTTCTTTGTGTCAATGCAGGGCATTACACTAGAAACTATTCTATGTATGAAAACTTTCTTCCTACGGGGAATGAAAATAAAGTTTATAAAAATGAAATTTTTACAATACCCGCCTTAACTTCCAGTATTATAAAAAATATTGCTCTTCATATTAGCACCCCCAATCAAAAAATAAATGATCAAATAACAAAACAAATTGAAGGGATCCATAAATATATAGGAATAGAAGCCTCAGACCCAAGGATAACAATGGACAATTTTCGTCTTGCCCCTGTGGGCCGTGATGAAGATTATTCCGGAAATCCTGTTCATCTTTTATTTATTTTTATTGCATTCAGCCTATTTTTGTTTAAAAAATCTATACGAACAAAAGAAATATTTTTATATATGTCTATGAATATTCTGGCATTTATTCTTTTTTGTTTTCTCCTTAAATGGCAGTTATGGAATTCACGCTTACATCTGCCGCTCTTTTTAATTTCAGCCCCAATTATTGGAACGGCCGTGGCGCGTATCCAAAAAAAATGGATCCTATATTTTAGTACGGTAGTTTTTATATTATTTTCCGTGCTGTTTGTTTTAAGCAACCAAACCCGACGTTTAATAGGGGAAGAAAATATATTTAATACAGATAGAAATGAACAATATTTTGCTAAACGTCCTAGTTTAAAAGATCCTTATGTACAGGCGAGCAAGTATATAAAATCTATTTCTCCTAATTCTATAGGGCTATTTTTAGGGCAAGATAGTTGGGAATATCCTTTGTGGGTATTATTAAAAAATAGTGATAAAAAAGATTTTCGTATAGAGCATATTAATGTGAACAATGATTCCTTCAAAGAACATAATCCTTATCCATTAGGTGAATTTAGACCGGAGGTTATTGTCTATATTGATTCTGACCGAAAGAATAAAATTATGTACAAAGATTTTTCTTTTGTAAAAACACGTACTTTTGGTTCAATAAATATTTTTGTTAAAGATACAACTGGTCGGCTTGCAAAGGAAAATCTTAAATATCATTTTAAAAAATTAGTCGAGTATGGCAACATGGCAGCAACCATGCCAGTTACTAATAAAGAAACTCTAACTCAAAAACTTATGATGCGTAAACAAGAATTAATTGAGGCGAGACTTATAGATATTGAAGAATTAGAGGCTATAAATAAAAATTTAGCTCAACATTTCAAAAAAGAACTTTTAGCTGGGCTTGAAATACGTATACAAGGATATATGAAATCAGATCCAACTCGAATTAAGTATGGAGAAATATTGATTAATAGATGGATCCAGTGGGCAGGGGGAAATCGCTTTTTTAATTGATTTAAAAAATAGTCTTGTTATTCTTTTTCTATGAAATTTAAACCACGTATTCTCATCTGCGGCATTCTTCCCCCACCTTATTTTGGACACAGTATGATGTATAAAATGCTTATGGAGTCGGAGTTTATTAAGACTTATGACGTGACATTTATGAATATGCATTTTTGGACGTATGGGACGCATAAAAAAGTAACGATCGCTAAGCTTTGGAAAATGGCACGGTATGTTTTTCAGTATATATATTTAATCCTTCGGCATCGTCCGCAATATGTTCTTTATAATATGAGTTTCGATAAGATGCCATTTTTAAAGGATTATTTATTTTGTCGACTAGGTAAGTTATTGGGTTGCAAAATTGTGATTCATGATATGGGACAGTATGTGCAGGAGCTGTATGATAATGGCAGTGATTTTTATAAACGTCTAGTAAAGAAGTTTTGTGCAATGGCCACGGCAAGTATTGTTTTGGGTGAAGGAACAAAAGACAAATATGAAGGGTTTATGGATCGCAAAAAATTGGTGTCAGTTCCGGGTTGTGTGACGGATTTTTATGATGAGGGAGTGCGAAAGGAAAAGAGCCGAGAATATGTGCGCGTGCTTTACTTTTCATTTTTGAGTCGGACAAAGGGTGTTATGACCGCAATCAAAGCGATTCCTGAGGTGATTAAACATAATAAAAATGTACGCTTTACATTTGGAGGTCCGATTGAGTCGGATGAGTTAAAAAATGAGATTGATGTATTTATTACGAAAAATCAACTCAAGGAATATGTTGAGTTTTTGGGGTATGTTGATAGTGAAGAAAAACGTACGGAGTTGATGCGTCAATCTGATATTTTTATTTTCCCGACGCTTCGCGATGTTTTTGGTCTTGTGCTTTTGCATGCTATGGCTGAAGGTTTAGCGGTGGTGGCGTCTATTGAGGGGACTATTCCTGAGATTGTGCAGGACGGAAAAACAGGGGTGTTGTTTTCTAAAGGGGATGAGTTTAAACTTGTTGAGAATATTTTGATGCTGGCAAAGGATCAGGACTTGCGGGAAAAGATGGGGCATAATGGCCGGCAGCGTTATCTAGAGATGTTTACGCTAGAGGTTTATGGACAGAATATGATTAAGGCATTTAATCAAATTATTAAATTATAACCAGGGGATAGGTATGTGTTATATGTTTAAACAGTTTAAGTCTTCTTTTCATAATCCAATTTTCTGGGTATTTTTTTTGAGTATTACTTATTGGCTGTACTTGGCTTCTACAGTAGGGATTGTCCTTGTTCATGATTCTGTAGGTTATCAAGAGTTAGGGAAAACTTTTTATAGAGGAGGTCTTGTTGAATATTTAACAACAGGACCTAATCGGGAGCCGGTTTATCCATTTTTTATTTCTATGGCTATGCGGATTGCCGATAAGATATCGGTTTCTTATACGTCTGTTTTAATTATTATGCAGGTTATTGTTTTATTTGCCGCACAAAGTCTTTTGTTTTTACTATTACAAAAAATGAAAATTAATCGATGGATTACGGCAGGAACACTTCTTTATATGGGGTTTTCTCCGGCGATAGTAAACATGGCCTACAGTGTTTATTCTGAAATAGCAACATATCCTGTTGTATTGGGAATGGTATTGTTAGGCGCATACTGCTGGAAGAATTTTTTTAGAAGTCATTATTTTATAAGTGCGTTGCAGGGGTTGGGTTTAGCTGCGGTATTTTTATGGATTACTTTTATTAAAGGAATCTATGAATATATTTTTATTTTTTTCTTTTTAGCTTTTAGTGTGCGATTTTTTATAACTTTATTCACCAAAGAGAAAAGAAAATATATGATAGGCGGGTTTATATTTTTACTTGTATTTGGAGGTGTTTTTAAGGGAGGGGTTTCTTATTATAAATCTTTGAATCAAAAATATAACGGAACCTATGCTCTGGCTGACAGTCGGGGATTATTTTCGCTTTATTCCAGTGCGGCCAGGCGAACAGAAGATATGTCTACCAAGAGAATATTGGCCGGGATAGTTTATACCATGGGGGAGGGCGCCTGCGTTGATTTATTTGGCCGGGATGAGTGCTATTTTTGGGGGATTCATCATTATGATAGTTATGGGATTCCAAAGCTGCAGCAAGTTCATCAGGCGTATGCAAAAAATGAAGTTTCTAAAGAAATGATGCGTCTGTCAAAAGAAAAGATTTTACAAAAACCGCTTCCATTTACATTTTGGATGGGGATGGAGTGGGCCCGTATGTTTTTTTGGGAGTCGACGCAGATAGGTTTCGTCGTTTATCCGGATTGGCTTGCACATATTTTTAATCATAAGCTATTTAAGAATATAATACGGTTAGGGGTGTCATTACTGTCGCTCATATCTTTTCTCTATGCCTTGATTTTTATCATTAAGAATCTGAAAGTTGTTTTTTATCCGGAAGAACAGAGCAGGGAGCCGGTGCGAATACTATTTTTTATATTGTTTGGAATATGCTGTCATGTCGGAATGTATGCCATATTTATGACTATTACACGATTTGCCCTTCCTATAGCACCACTATATTTAGCAACAATTGCTTTTGCACTGGATCGTATATTATGTAAGAAAAAGATTAAAGTGTAGGTCCGTAAAGGGCAAAGCGGGTGTTTGGGATAGAATAGATTTTATGTTCTTTGACGAGGCGGTTTAAGTATTTAAAAATATCACGGTGAATAATATAATCAAAGTCATGCCAGATAATAACACCGTTAGGGGAAAGCATTTTAAAGGCATTTTCAGTATCAGATTGGACATATTTAAGGGCATGATTTCCGTCGATAAAGATAAGATCGATTTTTTTATGATAAGGGGAAAAATCATAATCTAAAGAGCTCCCAAAGAGTTCAGTAATTTTTTTTTCTGCCGGAGTTCCATGATAAGCACGGTTATTAATATTTTCATTACTTAATTTTACAACAAGAAGGTCATCATAAGAATATTTAGTAAGATCCGTTTCATTTGTATCTGTAAGTGAAAAGTTTGGCGGTAAATCCAGTGTATAAATTTTTGTCTCATCAGGTGTATTTTGGGCAAAATGCATGGTTGTAAAACCATTATATGTGCCAATTTCAAAGATTGTTTTGGGTTGAAGATGTGCGACCAGACCGGACATAACTTGTGTTTCAATAGGGCGTGTGACATTAGGGTCAGAGCTGAAATAATTAGATTTAGGAAAAGAAAGATTGTTTTTTAGGTCTTTATAGGTTTTGGTTGTTTCAAAAGAATATAGGCGTCCATGGGAAAACTGGTAGAATTCATTGATGGTTGAAAATAGAGAAAATAAAAGTTTTGAAGATTTTTTAGGATGGATAAGACAATAAAAGAGTATTCTTATGCAGGCAATAAAGAAATTTAATAAGTTTCGTGCGTACCATCCGATTTTAGATTTTTCTACCATAATTTATTTTTTTAAATGATTTGATAAGAATTGAAAAAATTATAGCATTAAAAATAGTTAAGGCAAGGGTTTCGGTGGTTTTATGAAAAAAATTTTGATTAATCTAAATAAATGGGATATTTATTTCATAGCCATTACTATTGTATATATTGCCTGGAGGGCTGTCGTATTTTTAAAAAGATTTTAAGTATGCCTATCAGTCATCTTCCAACATTGATGCTGCTCATTGGCTATCCAGTATTTTGGCTGGAGATGTATGTGATACGTAAAGGCTATGGGCAAACGACAGGGTTGGCAGCAGGGCTGTTTATATTAGTTAGCTTGTGTGTGGTTTATTATAAACAGCAAGGGATTTTAAAGAAGATAGGTCATTTTGTTCAAGGAGTAAAGGTTTTTGATTTTGTATCCAAACTTTTTTTTGGAACGGCAGGAATGATCAGTTTGGTTATTTTAGCTTGTGTGTTATATGCGTCTTTATTGCCGCCACATTTGATTCAGGAGTCGGATGCGTTAAATTATCATATCACCCTTCCACGACAGCATCTTATTTTAGAGTCTTTTCAACATATTCCATGGTCAACGGCAGATTTATACTTATTGCCGGTAAATTTTGCTTTGGCTCCATTTTGGTTGGTAACGGAATTACCCAATAAGTTCCCTCAATTTTTATTTCTTGTTGGCTTGGTTTTTGTATCTGTTCGTTTAGTTGACTTTTTAAGTCAGGGAAACTTTTTAGCAAAGGTATTAGCTGTTTTTGTTGTTTTAGGCAGTCATATTGTTGGGATACAGATGGGAACAGCGATGTTAGATATTGCCTTATGTTATCTTTTTATGGCTTCAATAGATAGTCTGTTGCATAAAAAAGTTTTTTTAGCTACTATAGAATTTACATTTTATTTTTGGGCCAAGTCATTTTTCCCAATACAAATGATTTTGATTGGAATGGGGTTAGGGACCTTTTATTTAATTTTCAAAAAATGTGGTTTGCTCAGTGTGGGATGGAATGCAAATAGGATGTTTAGTCGAAAAGATAGGATGGAGTATAAGAAGAGTTTCCGAAAGGTGATTTTTTATTTTGGTATATTAAGTATTTTTATAGGAGGACCTTTTGTTGTAAAATCTTTGAGCGTGACAGGAACGCCTTTATATCCTTTTGGGGTTGGGATGTTAAATGTTAGACAGATGGATAAAGGTTCGTTGGCAGAGCAATCATTATTAGAGAATACAGAAAAGGTTTTGGCTACGAGTGAGCAATATGCTCCGGGTCGATCACTGAAAGATTTTATACGGCATTTGTGGCTTATTGCGGTTCCAGAAAAAGGTGTTAATAATCGTTATGATTATCCTGTGGGCTTAGTTTATTTATTATGTATTGGACCTTTTATTTGGGTGTTAGCAAGTTCAGTGCGAAATAGGCAGTTTTTGATTATTCCATGGCTTATTGTATTTTTTTGGGGGGTATGGTGGATGGGGTCTCACCAAAGCCGATTTTTGTTAATACCTATTTTATTGATGGGGATTATAATTTTATCACAAAAAATATTTCAAACTAAAGTATTTTTTGGATGTGTTATTTTGTCTTTAGCTTTAACATCTCTTTCTGTTTTTCGCGCACATCGTTTAGATTTTGGAAAGTCTGCCAGAGATGTTTTAAGGGAAAAAGATAAGAAACTTTTAGAGATGTCACAGACGGTTGATCGTAGTAAAAAAATTCAACTTAGTTTTTTTGATGCGGCATTTGCAGATTTTGCTGTAGATGTAAGGAATGTTAATTCTGTTTTTGTTTTAAAGTATTAAAGGGGATGTGTTCAGGGCAAACGCATCAAAATTAGACGAGAAAAAAGCATTTAAATAGAACATAAAACTCTCCAGTGGTTTATCATAAAATTTTAATTTGATAAATTATAGGAGGAAAAGATGCCAAAGAAAGAGTTAGCCGAAGGAATAAAAAAACATTTTTCAATAATTAAGGATCCCCGGGTTAAGAATAGAACAGAGCATAAATTAATAGACGTTATTGTCATTACAATATGTGCAGTAATTTCTACAGCAGATACATGGGAAGATATCGAACTGTATGGAAAAACTAAATACGAATGGTTCAAAAAATTTTTAGAATTACCCAATGGGATACCATCGCATGATACGTTTAATCGA
>UOGJ01000043.1_pt1 | contig 22816 bp, 19 predicted proteins | sample 1989031 | NCBI WGS metagenome assembly UOGJ01 (sample SAMEA4712195, study PRJEB27164) | hydrothermal vent metagenome | biome: marine basaltic hydrothermal vent biome; feature: marine hydrothermal vent; material: mineral | place: Pacific Ocean | collected 2011-06-14/2011-07-23 | depth 1719 m | reverse complement strand
GCTTTTAATGTATCACCGATCTCATAACCAGCCTTATCGGTTGAAATTACTTGTGCTAAAATGTTTGGAGAAAAACCGCATGTAAGGAAAAAAAATAAAAGTGCAGAAAAAATCTTTGCTGCTGTGCTGTGTTGTTTTAGCTTGAACATGACCAATTCCTTGTGTGATGTGCTTTCTCATATAATGTTTATGAAACCACTTTACAAATCGCCGACTTTTTCACCTCCTTATTGTTTTCGTTTAACTGAATTTTAGCACTATATTCCTACCCTAATTTTTTATCCAGTAATTTTTTGTAAATGTTTAGCAGGTAATGTTACGTAGCAAAAGATAAAAAAGGAGAAAAAGTTTTTGCAAAAGGGAATATACAAAAGAAGCGAAAAAGATGTCTAGGGCAAGGTAAATACTATTTTTCAGTACCCCCTAAATAGATTTAGTATATCCGAGAGGATCATGAGACAATGCTCAGGGCATTGTAGAGAATGGTTCCAAAAAATTTATAGGGTGGTTTTTTAATGTATTACTTTACTACATTATTTGTGGTATAAATGATTGACTTTATGACATTTTTTTAGTATAAAATGACTTACTTTATGAGTTTTATGGAGAAAAGTTATGTTTGATAGAGAAATTATAGGTGATCTTAAAATGTGGGCACAGAAGGAGGAGCGAAAGCCTTTGATCCTTCGAGGGGCGCGGCAGGTTGGTAAGACAACGGTTGTCGATATGTTTGCCAAGCAGTTTGATCAATATCTTTATTTAAATCTTGATATTAAGGAAGACCGTGAATTATTTGAAAAAGACTATGCTATTGATGAGCTGATTCCGGCTTTATTTTTTTTAAAAAGTAAAGAACGGAAAGCTGGCAGGACATTAATTTTTATTGATGAAATTCAGAGTTCTTTGCAGGCGGTTGCCATGTTGCGGTACTTTTATGAATCAGCTAAAGATTTTTGGGTGATTGCGGCAGGGTCTTTGCTGGAGCCGTTGATAGATCAGCATGTTAGCTTTCCTGTCGGCAGGGTGGAGTATCTTTATATGAAGCCTTTGACCTTTAATGAATATCTCAGAGCGATAGGCGAAACTTCTTCCATTGAAATATTAACACAAGTTCCTTGCCCTCCCTTTGCGCATAAAAAATTATTAAAATTATTTTATCAGTATACTTTGATAGGAGGAATGCCTGAGGTTGTGCAGACATATGTTCAAACACAGGATGTTTATAAATTAAAATCTATTTATGAAAGTCTTTTGAGGTCATATCTTGATGATGTTGAAAAATATAGGCGGAGTAAGTCGCTTGCTCCTGTGATTCATCACGCGATGCAAAGTTCTTTTTATGCAGCAGGAAATCGTATTCGTTTTGAAGGGTTTGGGCAGTCAAGGTATAAATCGCGGGAGATGGGAGAAGCGCTTAAGACACTTGAGCGGGCTATGTTGATTTATTTGATGTATCCGACAATAGGGGTTGCGGTTCCAGCTGAGCCTGATTATAAGAAATCTCCTCGGCTGCATCTTTTAGATACAGGATTAGTGAATTATTTTGTTGGTCTGCAAAAGGAAATTTTTGGGACGCAAAATTTAAATGCTGTTTATGAAGGAAAAATAGCCGAGCATATTGTGGGGCAGGAATTATTAGCAGAAGACAGTATGCTAAATAATAAGGTGCAATTTTGGGTTCGTGATAAAAAGCAGTCTCAAGCAGAGATTGATTATGTTATCGGATTTGATAATTATTTAATCCCTATTGAAGTTAAAGCAGGAAGTACAGGGCGCCTGCGTTCGCTGCATGCGTTTATAGACCGAGCGCCGCATCCTTATGCAGTAAGAATATATTCTGGAGAGTTAAGTGTCGATAAGGTAAAAACCATTAAAGGAAAAGATTTTTTTCTTTTAAACCTTCCGTTTTATCTAACAGGAAAGGTGAGGATATATTTACGCTGGATAATTGAAGAGTGTGGTATAGTTTAATTAATTTGTTTGGATTTAAATTATAAAAATTTGCGTGAGGTGCTTTTATTATGCCAAATAAAAAAATACTACAAGAACTTAGGGATTACTTCAATTGTAGACAGGATATTCCGATGGCTTTTGTTTTTGGGTCTTGGGCTAAGGGGAAGCAGATGCTGGAATCAGATTTTGATTTAGCGGTTTATTTTCAGCCTGAGGGGAAAATGCTTGAGTGGGAATCGGAGCATTATTATCAAGAAGAAGATGTTGTTTGGAATGATGTGGAGAGTATGGTTAAAATTTCTACGGATTTGGTCGTGCTTAATCGGGCACCTTCATTGCTGGCTTTTTCTGTTTTACAAGATGGTATTCCCTTGGTTAATAAAGAGAGGTCTTTATATTTGGACTTTTTGTTAAGGGTGAGCTCAACAGCGGAAGATTTCAGTCTTTTTACGCGGGATTTTTGGGCTATTAAACAGAGGTCGAAGTCTTTAACTGAGATAGATCGTGATCGGTTAATGATGATTCTTGATTTTTTGATGATGGAGTTAGAGGATCGTGCTCATTTCAAGGGAATGACAAAAGATATTTATGAGGATGACCGTTCAAAAAGAAGGGATTTTGAGCGATGGGTTGAGAATGTCATGAATGCAACTATTGATATTGCAAAAATCATTTTAGCTTCTGAGAAAAAAAAGATACCCAGGACATATAAAGAGGTTTTAGAGAAGTTAGACTCTGTCAAAAATTTTCCGGCAGGGACAGCGCAAAATTTAGCACAATCTGTTAAGTTACGAAATATTCTTGCGTATGAATATCTTGATAGGCGTTTTGACCGTCTTAAAAAATTTATCGAAGATTCGGAAAAAATTTATGATGAGTTTATTGAATTTGTGAAGAAATTTTTGAAATTTTAGTCCACTTAAAATTAAGTTATGCCGATCCTAAAATAAATAACACTCTTTTTTTTAATTAGATAATATGTTATTGTTTTTATTATCTACTATTCTTTATAATTTATATATTTTTAATATCTCTTGGAGGAAAAATATGAATATTTCTATCAAAAATCAACAAACAAGTTTTACTCGGAAAGTCTTATCAGCCTTTACAGCATTTTCCTTTATTTTTAGTTTAGTTATGTCCCCCGGGCCATCATATTCACAGACTGGCGCACAATCTGTTTTCAATTTACCTATTCCAGGATTGATGGTTGTTCAAACCAATGGATTTAACCCTGCCATTATTAAAGGTTTTACAATTCATACAGATAATGCGTTAGAATTTGATTTTATTGTCAGTGCTGGTGATGATCGTTTAGAAGGAGAGATTTTTGAAGAGGAATCAAAGAAGTTGATTAAATATTTCTTGGCGGCATTAACCACACCGGAAGAAGAGATGTGGGTGAATTTGTCTCCGTATGAGCAAGACAGAGTTATTCCAAAAAGTTTTGGAGATACAGAAATGGGGAGAGATATGCTGGCACAAGATTATCTTTTGAAGCAACTGACAGCGTCAATGATGTATCCTGAAGATGAGTTAGGAAAAAAGTTTTGGGACCGTGTTTATACGAAGGCATTTGAGCAGTATGGTACAACGGAAATCCCAATCAATACTTTTAATAAAATTTGGATTGTACCCGAAAGAGCAGGTGTTTATGTTCGTGGAACAAGTGTTTTTGTTGTGGATAGTCATTTAAAGATTATGTTAGAAGAAGATTATAAGGCATTGAATGAAAATAAAGGTAATGAAAAGTATGGATTAGATTCATTAGATCAGGAAGATGTTGAAATAGTGAGTAGTATTTCTTCAGAGGTAGTTAAAGAAATATTATTACCAGAGATTGAAAAAGAAGTGAATGAAGGTGAAATTTTTGCAAATCTTCGTCAGATTTATAATTCAAGTATATTAGCGGCATGGTATAAGAAAAATTTGCGAAAAAGTTTATTGGGAAAAGTCTACGTTGATCAAAGCAAAAACAAAGGAATAGATACAGAAGACAAACAAATTAATCAAAAAATTTATGATCAGTATGTAGAGGCCTTTAATAAAGGGGTTTATAACTATATTAAGGAAGATTACGATATCAATACAGATCAAGTTATTCCACGCAAGTATTTTTCAGGAGGGTTAGAGATAGGGCAAGTAACACCAGTTTTAAGGCAATGGGGTGAGTTTGACAATAGTTCGTCACCTATTACAATTGATGATTTGCCCATTGATGTTCAAAATAGTTTTTTGTTAAATTCAGATCAGGAAGTGAAAAATGTAAGCATTGCTTTAGTTGAGAGGCCTGTTGCTTCTTCAGCAATTTTTGAAATTACAGAAGAACGAAAAGCTTTAGCTCAAAGCATGGCAAATACGATGTTGATATTACAAGTAGATTTGAAAAAAGGCAAAAAAAGTTTTAGTTCAAGAGGATTGGAGCCAAAGCAAGCTTTGGGTATTGAAACTTTGGAATTTTTTGATGCTATCAGATTTGAGATTGGCTCAAATAAAGAAAGGTTTTACAGTATAAAAAATAAGATTTTTCTTGAAAATATTGCCCAAGGTAAGTTTCCTGTTGTTTTTAAAACGATGTGGACAAAGGATGGGCAAAGACTTCATTCTGATAAGTTTGGAGTGGATTTATATGGTGTTGATCATAAAAGAAGTTTTTTAAAAGGAGAAACATCTCCGCATTTTTTTCAGATTTATGAAACAATAGATGGGCGTGTGGATTTTAAATTCGAAGTGGATGGTCAGTATCAAATTATAAAAAACATTGAAAGTGTAGTAGACTCGGGGGATAGATCCCTTAAAGTATATGTTAAAGGTTCTGAAAAGTTTTTTATTATTTACAGTAAAGGATCTGTCGTTAAGAGTTCTAAGTCAACAGCTGCTTCTCCTATTATCTCCCAATGGGCGGCAGGGGATCAGGAATTTTCATCTTTTCGCTCTACAGAAAAAAAGGGATACGGGGGGATTAATTTTAATTCTAATTTAATTGATTGGCAGATTAAGCGCGATGGAGATGGGGTGCCGTTGCCAGTTTGGGATCAGCCGATTGAAGCGATGCGGATTGAGGGGTTTTTACCAATCATTTTGAATATAACACCAGTATTTTTACCGATGCTAATGGGATTTGTAAATGTCTGCCCAGATGAGGGTGCGGCTGGATGCAGTAATAATGTAGATTTGCTGTTTAAGCAGACGGAGGAAAAGGTTTTTTCATCAGAGGCGCAGCAACCTTTTGGGGTAGAAGGAGTGTAGACTTTTAGATTTAGTTTAAAAACTCCCGAAGCAAGTTTTATCTGTTGACAAGCAGGTATAAAGCTTGCTTCGGGAGTTTTTTATTTTTTTCATTTATGTATATTACAGGAACTTCAAAGTTACGCATAAAATTCGTCGGTGTCTAGAGAAAATGAGATAAAAAAAAGGGGTAGAGTCTAATATTTGGCCGCACCCTCAAGAAGGTTATTCTTTTGATTCATTGGTTCCATTTTTTTAATGACAAACAAAACACTTAATGTTATAATCGCCGCTCATGAGTTGCTAATAAAAATATAATCACATATTGATAAGGGGTGTTTATGAAAAAGTTACTTGGTTTTATTCTTTGTGTGTTGGTGTTTTTGGGTTGCGCAAAAAAGGAACAGGATGCTAATACGATTACGCTTTGGCATTGGATGACGGATCGAAATGTTGCTTTTGAAGAATTAGCCCGACGCTACGAAGAACAAACGGGGATTAAAGTAAAAGTTGACCTTTATGCCCCTTCTAATGCTTTTACACAACGTATCACCGCCTCCGCACAAGCGAATGTCCTTCCTGATATTTACGGAATCCTTGATAAAAAAGAAAAATTTGCTGCCTATATTGAAAGTAATTTTGTGGCTGACTTGACAGCTGAATTTCAAAAAGATGACGGAGCGTGGGAAAAAAGTTTATTTACGCGTGCGGTTAATGTAAATCGTTTTGAAGAAGGAAATATTTATAATATTAAGCCTGGGATTTATGGTGTTCCGTTGGATGTTATGAATATCCAAATGCTTTACAATAAGAAATTGTTAGCTAAGGCAGGTATTAAGGAAGTGCCAAAAACATTTGAGGAGTTTATTGAGGCAGGGAAGGCATTGAAACGTGTGGGTATTGCAGGTTTTGTTTCAGGTTGGGGCGAAATGTGGATGACAGATGCTTTTGCATCCAATTACGCGTTTAATATTATGGGAGAAGAAAAGGTCATGGCGACGTATCGTGGAGAAGTGCCCTATACGGATCCTGACTGGGTAAAGGTTTTTGGGATTTTTGAAACGTTGAGTAAGGAAGGTATTTTAGCCGAAGGTGTTGTGACAAAGCCGAATAAATACGCAGAACAGGATTTTGCTTTAGAGCGTGCAGCATTTTCTTTTAATGGTTCATGGTGTGTGAATGTCTATAATGATATGAATAAGGATTTGGAGTATGGGGCGATGTTGCCACCAGCCATTAATCCAAAGCGTCCAATGTTAGTTTGGGGTGGGGCAGGATCATCTTTTGTGGTGAATAATAATTCTGCGCGTAAAGATAAGGCTATTGCTTTTTTAAAGTGGTTGACGGCAAAAGATCAGCAGGCTTATTTAGCCAAAGAAACAAAAAATCTTCCAGCTAACCGTGAAGCTTTATCATCTATTCCAGCAATTTTATCCGACTTTGCCAGTGCTATGGAGCAAACAACACATCCTACGATTTGGTCACATAATGAAAATGCTTTAGTGGCTGAAAAGTTTGGCAAGGGTATTCAGTCCATTATTATTGGGGAAAAGACGCCGAAACAAGTGGCCCGTGAAATACAGAAAGTTAAGGAACGGGAAATGGAAAAAGAACGAAAGCGTAAATCAAAATAATGTCAGAAGCGATAACAAATAAAATATCTTTTTTAAAGATCAAACATCAGTTTATTAATTTTTCTTTTATCCTCCCCGCTGTTACAATATTTTCTATCTTTTATATTTATCCTTTTTTTGAAGTTTTTAATTTATCTGTTCATGAATGGAATGGTATTAGCCTTCATAAGACGTTTGTTGGATTAGATAATTTTAAGCGTTTGATGCAGGATGCGGATTGGTGGAATTCAATGGTTAATGCAGGGTTTATTACATTTATTGCATTAACTTTGCAAAATATGGTAGCCTTTGGTTTGGCTTTGGCTTGTGATCGGGAAATTAAGATGAAGCGGTTTTATCGGGTTGTCTTTTTTATTCCTCCGGTGCTTTCTGAAATTGTTGTGGGGATTATTTGGCAATGGATGTTGTATTCCGGGACGCAAGGGGGAGAACATATTGGTTTGTTAAATTATTTTTTAGATAAAGTTGGGTTGCATCATTTAGTGCGCAGCTGGTTATCAGACCCTAAAACGGCTCTTCCAGTGATTGCGATCGTACACAGTTGGAAAGGTTTTGGTTGGGGTTTTATTATGTTATTAGCTGGGTTGCAGACAATCGATAAACAACTTTATGAGGCGGCTAAAGTGGATGGGGCGGGAAGTTGGTCTACGTTTAAGAACGTAACCATTCCTATGATGGTGCCGGTTATTTTAGTGGTTGTTATCTTGACGATATTAGGAGCGATGCAAGCTTTTGTTTTGATTATTTCGATGGTTGGTGATGGGTTAGTAAACTATACAGATGTTCCCGTAACACTCATTCTGGGGTCTATGCAACGAGGAAATGACTTTGGTTATGCCTGCGCGCAAGGGGTAAGTTTTGGGTTGATTTTGATTGGTATTTCTTTTGCGTTTAAATTGATGTCAACTAAAATGAAACAGGCTTAAATAACGTCATCCTGAGGAACGTTTTTTGTGACGAAGGATCTTTTATGATGAGATCCCTCATTTCGCTATGCTTCATTCAGGATGACAAGTAGGGGTATTATAAAAAATGAATCAATATAAACTAATCGACCGTACTAAAAATTTTTTCATTCATATTCTTTTATTGACCGTTGCTTTAACCTGCATTTTTCCTTTATTTTGGATGGTGCGTTCCTCTTTAATGACAATGCAGACTGTTTTTACAGAAAAGTCATTAATCCCTTCTACATTTAATTTTTACAATTTTGTGATTGCCTGGAAAGAAGGCGATTTTGGGATGTATTTTTTAAATAGCATCATTTACACCACAGCGGTTGTGGCAGGAATTGTCATTGTTTCTTCTTTAGCTGCGTATGCATTTTCAAGGTTAGAATTTCCAGGAAAAAATTTTTTCTTTTATATGTTTGTAGCCGCCATGATGATTCCTCTCCCAGGAAGTTTTGTTCCACTTTTTGTATTGATGAATAAGCTGGGCCTTGTCAACACACGGATAGGATATATACTGTGTATGATTAACGTTGGGTTGTCGATGAGTATTCTTTTATTAAAAACATTTTTTGATAAGATGCCAAAGGATTTAGAGGATGCTGCACTCATTGATGGATGTGGACGGTTGGGAATATGGTGGAATGTTGCTTTGCCATTGGCAAGACCCGCCATTGCGGTTATTGTTATTTTCAACTCTTTAAGTGTATGGAATGAGTATATTTTAGCAACACTTTTATTAAACGATAAGGCACTTATGCCTTTACAGAGAGGGATTATGGTGTTTCAAGGTGCTTATAGTGTAGATTATCCTGTTTTAATGGCAGCGTTAACCATTACAGTGATTCCTATTATATTAGTTTACCTTGCGATGCAGAAACATATTATTAAAGGTCTCTCATCAGGAGCTATTGTCGGATGAAAAATTATAAAATTATCTTAGTTTTTTCTTTTCTTTTTTCCTTTTTTTTTGTACCCCCTTCCTTTATTTATTCTTTTGAAAAAATCACTTCTAATAAAGAAGTAATTTCTAATGAAGAAAAAATTTCTACTGAAAAAATAGATTCTAAAGAACTTGTTCGTCAAGCATGGGAAGCTTCTAGCAAATCTGATGTAAAACGTTTGGATAAAATTATTCAGCAAGCGTTAGAGTTTTATGGAAAAGAGGCCAATGATCAACAAAATTTATTGACAGATTTTCCGAAACGTGGTGAGGAAGCAGCCTATCAAGAGCTTAATGATGTGACAACATGTTTGTTTATTCAGGCGGAGGCACTGATGAACACAGGGCGTACAGAGGAATCTGTAAAAGCTTTTCAACATATTATTAAGGAATACAGTTGGGGTCAGGCATGGGATCCTAGGGGATGGTATTGGTCTGTTGCTGAAAAAAGTCAGGCGAGTATTGATATCATCACAGGAAATGTTCCTGAAGAAGAAGAGGAAGGTTCTAAAAGTATTCGAACACGACCGGTTTTGCATACACCAGCTAAAGATCAAATTGTTGATTATACGAAATATGGAAAATTTTTGAATGTAGGAAAAAATAATTTTCATTATTCCATTGCTGATCGAAAAGGATTATCAGCGGCTGTGGGAGAAGGGATTTATCCAAATATTAGAGATGTATATAAAAACCCTAAGTACCGGGAAGCTAAAAAATCGGGGCGATTAGAAGGAAGTCATTGGGATTATGTGACAACCGATGATTTGGAGACAGCCTATTTTAAGTGGTTTAAAGCCTCTGAACCATGGGGTGTGCGGTTATTTTATATTGGAATGACTTTTGAAAAAAGTGGCATGTTATATGACGCACTACGTGCTTATCATTCACTTGTGGTTCATTTTCCAAAAACAGTGGCTTGGACTTATTGGCAAACACCCTGGTATCCGGCACAAGCAGCTATTGCCAAGATTAAGTATATCATTCGATCCCATCCTGAGCTTAACTTGGAGTATGCGGATATGCGTATAACCGTTCAGAATGGTTCAGATAATGACGCGAAAAATGATACTTTTTATGTTTCACCAGGAAGAATTTTTAAAAATGGACATAAAGAGGAAAAGAAATTTGATAAAGCAACTATATTAGGGAAGGTTAAAAAACGCGTTGGGAGTGGAAAGGTTAGATTAGTTCAGTATGAAAATAGACATTGGGAGTTACTAGTTAATGATAAGCCTTACGTGATTAAAGGGATTACTTATGAGCCGACTAAAATTGGTCAAAGTCCTGACAAGGGAACATTAGAAAATTGGATGGAAGAAGATACTAATGGGAATGGACTTCCTGATGGGCCTTATGACGCATGGGTTGATGCCAATAGAAATGATAAACAAGATGAGGATGAGCCAGTTGTCGGGGATTTTCAGTTAATGAAAGAAATGGGTGTTAACACAATTCGTATCTATCATGTTCCAAGTACGCCGAATAAAAAGGTTTTAAGAAAGCTATATAAAGATTATGGTATTAGAGTTATTATGGGTGATTTTTTTGGAAAATATGCGATTGGTTCCGGGGCGAGCTGGAGTGAAGGGACTGATTATGAAAACCTTGAACATCAAAAAAATATGTTGGAGTCAGTTAAGAAGATGGTTATGGAACATAAGGACGAGCCGTATATTTTAATGTGGTTATTAGGGAATGAAAATAATTATGGTGTCGCATGTAATGCCGATACTAAGCCGGAGGCTTACTTTAAATTTGCCAATAAAGTTGCGAAATGGATTAAGTCAGTGGATACTAACCATCCTGTTGCGGTAAATAATGGGGATGCTCTCTTTTTAAATGTTTTTGCGGGGGTAAGCCCGGATATTGACATATTTTCTGCGAATGTTTACCGAGGAGACTATGGGTTTGGTTCTTTCTGGGAGCAAGTAGCCGATGCGAGTGATAAACCAGCCTTTATTACAGAATATGGATGTCCTGCATATGCAAAACATTTAACATTAGAAGAAGCTGAGGAAGCGCAGGCTGCTTATCATAAAGGAAATTGGTTGGATATTGCTGGAAATATGGCAGGTAATCCACGTGGTGTAGGGAATTCTTTGGGTGGGGTGGCTTTTGAATGGTTGGATGAATGGTGGAAAAATTATGAGCCATATAGGCATGATAAAAAATCTGATGCGATTGGGCCATTTCCAGGGGGATATTATTATGAGGAATGGTTTGGTTTGATAGGGCAAGGAAAAGGAAAACATAGTCCTTTTATGCGTCAATTACGAAAAAGTTATTTTATTTATAAAGAACTTTGGGCTGAGGACTTGAAAAATTAGATAAAAATAGTGTATACTTTATCAGTATAAAGTATAAGAAAATATTAAAGAATTTAAAAGAAACAGGAGGAAGAAGTATGAAGAAATTAGTTTTAGCATTAGCTGTTTTATTTACTAGTTTAGGGGGATTTCATCCCAAAGAAGCCGTAGCGTATAATTTTGGAGATTTTAAATCATCGACATTGATTTCTAAAGCCTGGGGAGCTTTAAATGAGGGGGATATTGAGGCTGTTTTAGCGTATACCAATAAATGTCTAGAGCTTTATAATGAAAAAGCAAAGGAAATGCAAACAGGGTTAAGTGATTACGCAGGAGGATCTAAAGAGAATGTTTTTAGTTATTGGGCGTTAAATGATGTATCTACAGGATTATTTATTCAAGGAGAGATCTATCGTCGTAAAAAAATGTTTGATGAGGCAAAAGAAGCTTATCAGCAAGTGATTGATAACTATTCATATGGTCAAACCTGGGATGTTGGTGGATGGTTTTGGAAACCAGCAGAAGCTTCTAAAGAAAAAATAGAAATGATTGAATCAGGATCTACGTTAGAATTTGGAGACTATTCTTCTTCATTTTTAGTTGGACAAGCTTGGAGGGCATTACGTGATGGAAATACTAAGGATGTAATAGGATATACAGATAAGGTCGCGGAGTTATATGCGTCAAAAGCTAAAGAAATGCAAGATTCTTTAACGGAATACCCTTGGGAATCTAAAGATCAAATTTTTACTTATTGGGCATTGAATGATGTAGCCACAGCATATTTTATTAAAGGGGAAGTGTTACGTAAAGAAGAAAAAAATGAAGAAGCAAAAATTGCTTATCAAAAAGTAGTTGATGATTATTTTTATGGGCAATGTTGGGATCCACAAGGGTGGTTTTGGAAACCTTCTGAGGCAGCTCAACAGGCATTAGATGATTTGGAAATCTAGTTTTTATGAGGTTTTATTTAGTTTTTCTTGCCTTATTGGCAGGGGGTTTTTGCGGTTGCCAAAAATCCCCTGCTCTCTCATCCACAAATAGCAAATCCGTTGATATTGAAATTATGGATGAAGAAGTTAAAAATGGAGAGATAGAAATCATTTCATTTAATTCTTTTTCACCTTTTTATGTTTTTGCTGATAAAGGTTCCAGAAAAAACCACTATATTCCTTCAGGATTTATGCCGGATGGAAAATGTGTTTCTTTTAAGGATACATGGACAAACGATTGTCACTCTGGAAATACATGTCTGCGAATTGTATATGATGTGGGTTGTTCGCGTGCTACACAAAAATGGGCAGGTATTTATTGGCTAAATCCGGCTAATAATTGGGGGCAGCGTAAAGGAGGCTTTGATTTAACGGGAGCGACCAAGTTAACATTTTGGGCAAAAGGAGAAAAAGGCGGGGAACAGATTCAAGAATTTACAGTTGGTGGAATTTCTGGAAACTACCCTGATTCAGATACAGCCTATATCGGGTCAGTTATTTTATCGTCAGAATGGCGGAAATATACAATAGATTTGAGAGGGAAAGATTTATCTTATATTAGTGGTGGTTTTTCCTGGACAACAAATGAAGAGGTTAACCCTGAATCATGTGTGTTTTTCTTAGATGAGATTCGGTTTGAATGAATAAAACAATATTTAGTATAAAATGCGAAAAAGCAGCGTCTATTTTAGAGCCTGTTTACGATCTTCTTAATAACAAAGCAGAAAAAGCAAGAACGACCATATTAAGCGAAGTATTTAATTTACGTTCACAATTTTTCCAAAGCCTTCTACATTTTTCTAACCAAGCAAAAGAACGTTCAACAACCCAGCGTTGAGGTATAACTTTAAAAGTATGCAACTCATTGCGTTTAGCAACTTCAACAGGACAACTTAATATTTCTTTTACAGCATTTGCAAACTTTTCACCTGTATAACCACCATCTACAAGAATATTCTCAACATTAGATAAATCCTCTTTACCTCGAGTAAAAGTTTCTAACGCTCCTTGTCGATCTGTTAGATTAACCGTTGTAATACATATTGCATGTGGCAAACCCTGTGTATCAACTGCTATATGTCGTTTGATTCCTGAAACTTTTTTCCCCGCATCATATCCTTTTTCTTCTGTTGTATCCGTATTCTTCACACTTTGTGCATCAACAATTATAAAGCTAGTCTTTTCGTTTCTCCCATGGTTCGCACGCTCCACGCCAACCATTTTTTTTAAAAACTTTTTCTAATGCACTGAACTCCTCTCCTTCTCTTTTCTTACTCCATTTTTGCCAATATGCATAACATGTTTGCCACTTAGGATAATCTTTGGGGATCATTCTCCACTGACAACCACTTTTTAATAAATATAATACTCCGCAAAATACCTCGTATAAATTTATAGTTGTAGGTTTTGTTTTCCGTCGACATGCTTCTAAAATAGATCGTATTTTTTCAAACTGTTCTTCACTAACATCACTTGGATATTTCATATGATTCCCTCCTGCTTCAAATCATATCATTTACAAAACGTTCTTTCTTTTTTTTTAACTTTTTTTACACCCAAGATCATAAACAGGCTCTTAGAGGCTGCTTTTTTATTGTTAGTGTGAAAGGTGATTAGTTTGAATAGGTTATAAAGAAATGACAAAAAAAAATGATTATTTCTTGTGCAAAAAAAATACTTTGTTATAGTTATACTAACTTATTAAAAAATATTTTTTAAAAAGAAGTTTTATATTTTTTTAAACATTTTTATCGACGAGAAGTCGCGATTATTTAGGAGTTAATATGTCCAAAGCAGCCAAGCAAAGTGTTGTGATTTTAGTTATTTTATTGGTCGCCAGTTTAGGTTTTGCAGGATATATGGTTTTTGAAAAACAAAAATTAGAAAAAGTAAAAGTGAGAGTAGAAGTTCAGCTTAAAGACACTCAAAAAAAGGAGGATGAACTTTTTAAAGAGACACGAGTTTTAAAAGGGAAAATAAAGAATTTAGAACAAGATAAGGTTAAACTTTCTGGAGAAAAGACAAAGTTAAGCGGAAAGCTACGTGATGTTGAGCGAAAATCAGATAATTTGTCTAGTGAAATTAATAGGGTAAAAAAAGAAAAAGATAAATGGAAAAGGCGCGTTGATGAAGCCAGTAGTGAGCGGGATAAATTGATGGAGCGAATCCAGTCTTTAGTAAGAGAAAAAGGCGAATATGAAAAAAAATTAGTAGAAGCGGGTAGGAATCAAAAAATTACTCCGATAAAGCAATCTCCTTCCTATCAAAAAAATATTCCAGAGTTTTCTTTAGAAGGTATTGAAGATGAAAGTAATGAACAATATTGGGCATCTGTTTTGCGTCATAAGGCATCTTTGGAAGTTGAAATTGAAGATTTAAAAGAAGCGTTATCAGATAAGGTTCTGGAAATTGTAGAATTAAGGCGTTCGAATGAAGATGTTAAAAGTGAATTAGAACAGGTCAAGCATGAAAAAGAAGAATCGAGTCGTGATATTAAACATAAAGGAGATTTAATAAATAATTTATCTTTGGAGTTGGCAAGAACAAAGAATGATAAAAAATTTGTTGCGGATCGTATTGTAAAGCTGGAAAAGAAAAATGAAAATTTACGTGGAAAAGTTAAGCGGTTAGTATCGACAAAGGGGGCTTTAGAAAAATCAATTGTTCGATTGACACAGGATAAAGGAAAAATTGAAAAGGAGTTGGGAAAGACAGAAACATTAATTCAAAGTAAAATTGATGAAATTTGGGAGATAAAGGACAGCCTTGATCAAACAATTAAAAAATCAAATAAAATTCTTCCATCAGCAGATGAGGTTGAGTTGTCACCGATTGTTGTGAGTAATGATAAAAATATGGCGATTACTTTAAACTCAAGCCCAAGGACACAAAGTCTTAATGGACGAGTAGTTAGTATTAATAAAGAAAATAATTTTGTTGTTGTTGATATTGGTCAAAATGTGGGACTTCAATTAGGGGATGCTTTAAGTGTTTATCGAGGTTCTCAACATATTGCCCGTCTGGAAGTTATTCAACTCCGTAAAGATATTGCCGCTGCTGATTTAAAGGATCAAGCAAGTGACATTAAGGTCGGCGACACTGTTCGTTAATATTTAAAAAGAGATAGTTAAGGCTTAAAATGGTTAAACAAAAGATTAGTATCCAAGATGTTGCTAAAAGAGCACATGTTTCCATTACAACGGTTTCACGTGTTTTGAATAATATTCCTACTGTTTCTACAGTTAACCGTGAAAAGGTTGAGGAATCTATTGTCCATTTTAAATTTAAACCAAATGTCAGTGCTCAGCGTTTAGCCAGAGGTGTTAATAATGCTATAGGACTTGTGATGCCAGGGTATCCAGGTATTTTTCATTCTTTTTATGCTATTGAACTCATCCGAGGTATTGGGCATGCTTGTGAGTCTTTACGGTTGGATATGGTTTTTCATATTACCAATGGACATAACCCAATTAATACGAATACGGTGGGGGGTATTATTTTTGCTGATGTTATTGAAAATCGTTTGCAAATTGAGTCTGCGATGGCCATGGGGACACCGTGTATGGTGATTAATCATGTGGTTGATGATTTAGAGGTGAGTTACTTGGCTGTTAATAATATGTTAGGAGGGGAGTTGGCTTCCAATTATTTGGTAGATTTAGGGCACAAGCGTATTGCCACAGTAACGGGAAGTTTAAATACACAGGCAGGTCTAAAGCGTTTGGAGGGGTTTGAAAAAGTTTTGAAGAAGGCTGAAATTGATCTTCCAAAAGAGTATATTTCTCAAGGAGATTATTCACGACGTTGTGCACGTTTTGCAGCTGAACAGTTTTTAAAAATGGAAAACCCACCTACAGCTGTTTTTGCTGCTAGTGATGAAATGGCTTTAGAGATGATTGCGACTTTCTTAGAAAAAGGAATTAAAGTGCCTGAAGATATTTCCGTTATTGGTTTTGATGATAATCCAGCTTGTCTTTTTGGTCCGGTGGCTGTGACGACAATTCGCCAGCCATTATTTAAAATGGCGGAAGATGCTGTCCGTCAGTTAAATTCTATTATTGGCGGCCAGTCTAAAAAAGTTCACAAAACCCTTCTAATCCCAGAGTTAGTCATCCGCGAATCTTGTGATTATCCCCCTACAACAAAATAATTATTTTTTATCTTCAACCTTTCCCTCTCTTGACAAGTAAAAGATCTCAAGGTATATCTATAACATTATGAATAAACACTATGATTGTATTATTATCGGCGGAGGGCATGCTGGGGTGGAGGCGGCATTGGCTTGCGCACGGATGGGTTGTTCTACGCTTATGGTGACCATGTCTTTTGGTGGCATTGGAAAAATGAGTTGTAATCCTGCTATTGGTGGCGTGGGTAAGGGGCAGCTTGTTAAAGAGATTGATGCGCTTGGTGGGGAAATGGGTTTAGCTACGGATCGCACAGCGATTCAATTTCGTCAGCTTAATTCCTCTAAAGGACAGGCTGTACGGTCTTCACGTTGTCAATCAGATAAACAACGGTACAAAGTATATATGCAAGAGGTTATTTCACGTCAAGAAAATTTGGATGTTTTGGAAGATAAGGTGAGTGATTTAGTTGTAAGGGAAGAGCGAATTGTTGGTATTAAAACTAAACAGAAGGAAGATATTTTTTGTACGGCAGTGATCATAACAACAGGGACATTTTTGAATGGCCGCATTCATATGGGCAAGGATATTACACCGGGTGGACGTGTTGGTGAAGAAAATTCTACGCAGCTTGCAGAGAGTTTAAAAAATTTAGGTTTTGAGATTGTATTGTTTAAAACAGGAACGCCGCCTCGTCTGGATGGAAGAACGATTGATTTTTCACAATTAGAAGCACAATATTCGGATAAGGATCCTATTCCTTTTTCTTTTCGAACAAAAAATATTCTGCAAGAACAAGAATTAAGGCCTTGTCATATTACGCATACAAATGCGAAGACGCATGCGGTTATTCAGGATAACATGCATTTGTCTCCTATGTATTCCGGTCAGATTCAAGCGACGGGAGTACGGTATTGTCCTTCTATTGAAGATAAACTTAAAAAATTTGTGGATAAAACACAGCATCAAATATTTTTAGAGCCGCAAGGATTGGATACGCATTCTTATTATCCGAATGGTATTTCGACGGGACTTCCTGCAGATGTTCAGGAAAAATTTGTACGTACGATTAAGGGCTTAGAAAATGTTACAATTTTACGTCCGGGGTATTCCATTGAACATGGAGTAATTTCACCAATGGAGTTAGCCGCGACATTAGAATCTAAACGTATTAAGGGTTTATTTTTTGCCGGACAGATTAATCGAACAACAGGTTATGAAGAGGCCGCGGCGCAAGGCTTAATGGCAGGGATTAACGCGGTTCTTAAAGTGAGAGGAGAAGATCCTTTTGTGTTGGGGCGTAATGAGGCATATATTGGGGTGTTGATTGATGATTTAATTACCAAGGGAAGCGAAGAGCCTTATCGTATGTTTACCTCACGGGTGGAATATCGCCTTCTCGTCAGAGAAGATAATGCCGATAAACGCCTTAGTCAGTATGGGCGACGTTTTGGTTTGTTAAGTAAAGAAGAGTATGATTGTGTTGAGAAAAAATACGCGCTTATTGATAAAGAGGTTGAGTATTTAAAGGCGACACGTATCGCACCGACTGAAGAATTCAATGCAGAGCTTGTTCAAAGAGGGACATCTCCATTAAGGCAAAATGCGCTTTTAAGTGATATCCTCAAGCGTCCGCAGATTGATTATGCTTTTTTAAAGCGTTTTAATGGGTTGAGTATGGATTCACAAGAAATGATTAATCAGGTTGAGTATGCAATTAAATATGAAGGGTTTATTGCTCATCAAAAAAAAGATATTGCAAAATTCCAATATATTGAACGCATTAAGATTCCTGTTGATATTAGGTATGAAGATATCCAGGGTCTTTCTATAGAAATTTGTCAGAAACTTCGTCAATTTGCACCTGTTAATTTGGGGCAGGCCAACCGCATTTCCGGCGTTACACCGGCGGCTATTTCTGTTTTGATGATTTATTTAAGAAAACAAAACCACCCAATGGGTAGTTTTAATAAAGGAGAAAAAAATGAAGATCGCTAAAGATATTACGGAACTCATCGGAAACACACCATTAGTAAAATTAAATAAAGTTACACAAGGGTGTTATGCTCAGGTGGTTGCTAAATTAGAGTTTTTTAATCCTTTAGGTTCTGTCAAAGATCGGATTGGTTTGGCGATGATTGAGGCGGCAGAGCGTGAGGGGAAGATTAATAAAGAAAAGACAATTATTCTGGAGCCAACTTCTGGCAATACGGGGATTGGGTTAGCTTATGTTGCCGCGGTCAAAGGGTATAAAGTTACTCTCACTATGCCTGAGACGATGAGTGTGGAGCGAAGAGCTCTATTAAAAAGTTTAGGGGCTAATATAGTTTTGACGCCTGGGCATGAAGGGATGAAGGGGGCTATTGCCAAAGCAAAAGAATTAGCCGAAGCGGATAGCCAATATTTTATTCCGCAGCAGTTTGAAAATCCAGCAAATCCTGAAATTCATCGAAAGACAACGGCAGAGGAAATCTGGAATGATACCGACGGTAAGGTGGATATTTTGGTTTCAGGAGTAGGGACAGGAGGTACGATTACAGGTGTTTCAGAAGTGATCAAGGATCGTAAGCCCGCATTTAAAACCATTGCTGTGGAACCAAAAGATTCCCCTGTTTTGTCTGGTGGAGAGTCAGGGCCACATAAAATTCAAGGAATTGGAGCAGGTTTTATTCCAGCTATTTTGAATAGAAATATTATTGATGAGGTAGTGCAGGTTAGTAATGAAGAGGCCATAGTGTGTGCACAGAGTTTGATACGTGAGGAAGGAATTATGTCTGGTATTTCTTCCGGAGCCGCCGTGTGTGCAGCAGTGACTGTAGCCAAGAGGGAAGAAAATAAAGGGAAGCTTATTGTTGTTATTATTCCAGATATTGGTGAACGGTATTTGAGTACGGATTTGTTTGCTTAAATTTTTAGGTGGGTAAATTATTAAAAATAATTCTGTTATTAGATTTGTCGCATTTGCTTTCATTCTTATTTTTTGTTGGTTTTTAGGACGTCATTTTCAGTTTGATGTGGAATCCTTTCGGGAGCCATTAGCCCAGTATCCTATTATTATTTCTGGATTTATTTTTATTGTTTTATATGTTTTAACAACAACGTTTATTTGGTTTGGCCCCAAGAGTATTTTTCGTATTCTAGGGGCTATTTTATTTGGTAGTGTGGGAAGTACTATTTTAGTTTGGATTGCAGAAGGCTGCAATGCTATTGTGATGTTTCAATTAAGTCGACGATTAGGACGTGAATTTGTTGAGAAAAAAATTGGATTAAAATCTAAGGCTGTTGATGGCGTTAAAAAAGATATTAGTATTTTAAGCCTTGTGGCTTTAAGGATTAATCCATTAATTTCTTTTCGTTTGATGGATTTGGGATATGGGCTATCTTCTATTACATTAAGTAAATATTGGTTGACTATTTTTCCGGCCTCTTTACCTCGAATTTTCTTGTTTCAAATTATTTTAGCAAGTGTCGGAGAAAATATTTTTAAAGACCCTGCACAGGTAATAGCTTATTTTTTAAGCAATCCTTCCATATTGCAATGGAGTGGGCTATACTTTTTATGTGTTTTAGGTGTCACTAGTATGATTTTTATACGTAAATTTATAAAAGGGAAAAGGCATGAATTACGAAATATTGCGTAAAAGATTTTTTATTTTCCTTTTTCTTCTTGTATTTATAAAATATGCGTCAGGGTTATCTATTTTTAAATCTGGAAAGTACCAAGGGGATGAGTTTGTTGTCATGATTCCCGTAGGATGGGAACAGAGAAAAGAGTTAGGTGGTAGATTTAAAGAGCATGGATCTTATGAAAAAACAGAAGTAGCAACCTTTATTCATGAAGACATTGATTTAGAAGTTCAAGATCCTCCGGCAAAAATCAGCATTACTTCACGGAAATTACCCCATGCTGTTTGGATCGAGGATGAGTGGGGTGATATTGTTCGTGCAATACGTATGGCAGGGATGCGTGTGATGGATCAGGGGGAGATTAAGGTGGGGGGAGTGATTTCTAAATGGATTGTTTTTCATAATAAGAAAGCTAAAACATTACATTTAGAGTTTTATATGATTACAGAAAAAAACATGTTTTATAAACTTGAATATGTGTCAGAGGATAATAAGTTTGGTAAATATCGTCCGGATTTTGAGTATTTTAAGAATAGTTTTGAATTTAGATTTTCGTTGTTTTAAAATTGTCATCCTGAGGAGTTCTTTTTGCGACGAAGGATCTTTTCCAATGAAGATCCTTCATTTCGCTATGCTCCATTCAGGATGACGGAAAATAAGTTAAGTGTTTTTAATAGGGCGCCAGTCGGTAAAAACAGGGTCAAAGTTTTTTTGTTTTAAGAGTTGAATCATTTCATCAACCGAACGCAAATCTTCAATGTCAAATTGAGGATCCTGTTCATCCGCAGATTTTTCCACATATCCTCCTACCGCAGTGTTTGAGCCTGCCGATATTTTTGTTATTCCTAGCCCAAGAACGTTGTCACGAATATAAGCTGTTTCTCGTGTAGATAAATTTATACCGATACGAGGAAAGAGTATACGTGTCAGGCAGATAATTTTAATAAAATTCATATCATCAATAGGACAAACGGCAAAAGTTTCTCCTTTAATGGTGCGCAGACGAGGGAATGATAAACTGTATTCAACACCGGGATAATATTTTTCCATAAAATGAATATGTTCATAAAGGGCGTAGAGGTCTTCGGCTGGATCAGCCAGTCCTAAGAGAATTCCCATAGAAATATGGCGGATACCAGATTGTGCAATACGTGCGGGTGTTTCAAAGCGATAAGGAAAGTCACTTTTTTTCCCAGAGATATGTACTTCGGCATAACGTTTACAGTCATAAGTTTCCTGATAAATAGTTATCCCATCAACCCCTTCTAAAAATAATTCATGATATTCCTCCATGTCCATAGGATGCACTTCCAGGCTTATGCCAGTAAAATATTGCTTGGCAATTTTGACAGCCTCTTTAAGGTAGCTTACCGGTGTAGCTTTATAGGATTCCCCTGTAAGGAGCAAAATATTTTTAATGCCAGTATTAGCAATATATTGCATTTCATTCTGTATCTGTTCGGGTGTTAACTTTATGCGTTGGATACGGTTATGACTATTAAATCCACAATACGTACAATGACTACTACAATAATTTGAAAGATAAATAGGGGCATAGAGAGATATCGTACGTCCAAAATATTGTTGAGTAATTTGAGCCGCCTGTTGAGCAAGTTGTTCAGTTGTCTCAGGTGAAGAGTCATTAAGTATATTTTGTATTTTTGCGAGTGTGAGCATAGGAACCACTGTCCGACTTCGGGAGTCGGACAGTGAAGGTTATTTGTAAAGAAATCCGGTTAAAGGAGATGAGGCGTTGGCTATATTTTTAGTTTCAGGGAGTTTGCTTAGGTAGCCTAGACGGCCAGCTTCAATAGCCATACCAAAGGCTTTGGCCAATTGAGCAGGGTATTGGGCCGTGGCAACGGCAGTATTGACGAGAACAGCCTCAGCACCCATTTCCATGGCTTCGGCAGCATGGGAGGGGGCTCCGATGCCAGCGTCTACAATAATTGGAATGTCAATTTCTTGGATTAAAATGCTAATCATTTTTTTAGCTTGAATGCCTTGGTTGCTTCCAATGAGCGATCCTAAAGGCATAACCGCAGCAGCCCCAACTTTAACAAGTTCACGAGCGACGTAAATGTCTGGGGTTACATAAGGTAGAATAACAAAGCCTTCTTTGACGAGTGTTTCGGTGGCTTTAATGGTTTCATGATTATCCGGCAAAAGATATTTGCTATCGTTAATAACTTCAATTTTGACCCAATTCCCATAGCCGGATTCTTTGGCAATACGCGCAATGCGGATGGCCTCTTTGGCATTACGTGCTCCAGAAGTATTGGTCATTAAGGTTATATTTTGAGGGATATATTCAAGAATATTTTCTTCGTGACGTTTGATATCAATACGGCGTACGGCAACAGTTACAAGTTCACAACCGGATGCCGTAATACTTTCAGTGAGATCTGTTTTATTTTGAAACTTTCCAGTACCGAGAAAAAAACGGCTTTGAAAGGTCTTGTCTGCGATTTTTAAACCCTCCTGCCCACCGCCTACAAAATTTAAGAGTTCAATAGTATCACCTTCTTTAATAAGTGTTGATACGCGTTGTTCTAATTTGACTATATCACCGTTAATTTCAGTGATGATATGGTTTGTGTGTTGGCAAACTTGAGTTACTAAATCTTGAACATTGGCAATATTATTGAATTCTTTATGTTGACCGTTAAGCGTAATTTTCATAATGCGCCATCTTAGAACAGTTTATTGGAAATTGCAAATAGTAATAGAGCAGGGAGCAAAAGCATTTGAACCAATTCTTTTGCGGTCAGCCCTTCCCAAGGCCCAATTCATAGGATATACGTATCCGCTAAAAATTTAATGGTAAAAGTCCTGCAGAAAACAAAAAATGCAAAGAAATCATTTTTCAAAAAAGTTTTAAAAAAGATTGCCGAGCCGAAGATAAGCGAATAGGCTAAAAAACATGAAAAGGCAATTAATATTAGACGACATAGATGTTGAGTTAGATCATATTGATCCAAAATTACGAACGACAATTCTGTATCTCTTTAATCTTATTGAAGAGCAAGCGATAGAAGTCAAAGGATTGCAAG
>UOGJ01000074.1_pt1 | contig 22893 bp, 24 predicted proteins | sample 1989031 | NCBI WGS metagenome assembly UOGJ01 (sample SAMEA4712195, study PRJEB27164) | hydrothermal vent metagenome | biome: marine basaltic hydrothermal vent biome; feature: marine hydrothermal vent; material: mineral | place: Pacific Ocean | collected 2011-06-14/2011-07-23 | depth 1719 m | reverse complement strand
CTGTAGTTGCACCATTTATTTATACATTGTTTTAAAATTTTTTTAAATTTAATTTTAAAAAAATACTTGACATAGGGTAGGGGGGTATAGTATTATTAAATTGTGGAAAGGGGAAATGCTAACTTAAAAAACAAAGGAGGCTTTAAAATGAATCATTTTCGGATAAATTTTATGACATTATTGATCATAAGTATTTCCATGACAGCAATACCTTTTGGATTCGCGCAGACATCAGATATTGTTGTTTTAGATGATTTGATTAAAGAAGTCATCGAGAACAATCCTGAAATTAAAGCGAGGCATGATGTATTCCGAGCTGCAGAACAAAGAATCAAACAAGCCATTTCATTGAAAGATCCCAAGTTGAGTGTTGGTTATTTTATAAAAAATCCTGAAACACGTGTGGGGCCGCAGATAGGTAAATATGGGGTATCTCAAAAATTTCCATTTTTTGGAAAGCTTACATTAAAGGGGAAAGTTGCTCAAAAAGATAGAGACATAGCGTATGAAAAATATGAGGCAGCTGTTCAGGAGGTTATTAAAAATTTAAAATACAGTTTTTACGATCTTTATTGGATTAGAAAATCAACGGATATTACAAAAGAAATCAAAGATCTTTTAGATGAATTAGAGAAAGTGGCTGAAAGTAAGTATTCGACAGGAATTGCTTCTCAACAAGATGTTATGAAAGCGCAAGTGGAGATTTCCAAACTGATCGCTAAGCTTTATACGCTTGGCGAACAAGAAGTGACTCTGCAAGAAAAAATAAATACTCTATTAAACAGACCTGTTGAAACGCCATTTGGAAAAATAGGAAACTTTTCCTTCACAGAGTTTCCCTATACATTAGAAAAACTTTTATATTTATCAGAAGAATACCGTCAAGAATTAAAGGCGGCTTCTCTTAATATTGATAAACATACGGAAATGGTTTCGTTAAAGAAAAAGGATTATTTTCCGGATTTTACATTAGGCGTGGATTTCATTGATGTTGGATCAGGGAAAACGGCAGCGTTTAATGATGGGCAAGATGCGTGGATGGGCAAAGCGGCGATTAATGTTCCCATATGGCGTGGGCGGATTAAGGCGAGTGTCAACGAAGCTAAAAACAATTTATCATCGAGTGAAAACATTTATCAAAGTGTTAAGAATAGAGTTTCTTTTCAATTAAAAGATGCTCTTTTTCAACTCAAGACGTGTAAGAACTTGCTTGATTTATATGAAAATGCATTAATTCCTCAAGCCGAAGAATCTTTTAAAGCTTCACAAGCTGGATATGAAAATGGAAAGGTAGATTTTCTTGACCTTATTGACGCGGAAAGAATTTTGTTGAATTTTAAAATTGCTTATTACAGATCCGTTAGCAATTATGAAAAATATATTGCAGATTTAGAAAGAGCCGTTGGGACTAATGTAGAAAATTTTAACTAGGAGAAATTTAAATGAAAAATAAAAAAGTTTTAATAGTAATTATTATCGTTATCGGGGTTTTAAGTTTTTTTCTATTAAGGTCTAAAGGAAATTCTCCTTCATCTCAACAAGGAACGTCATCAGTTAAAGCAGATAAGTCTGGTAAAAAGATTGCGTATTACCAATCGCCTATGGATCCTACCTATATATCAGAGAAGCCAGGGAAAGATACGATGGGGATGGATATGGTTCCTGTTTATGAAGGAGAGGAACCTGTCGCAGGAGGCGTTAGAATTGATCCGGCAACTGTACAAAATATTGGTGTTCGATCAGAGGTGATTACTAAAAGAATTTTAGAAAGAAATATTAGGGCTGTTGGGCGGGTGACGTATGATGAAAAAAAAGTAGCTTACATTAATACAAAAATTGGTGGATGGATTGAAAAACTTTATGTGGATTATGAAGGTCAGGAAGTTAAACAAGACGATCCTCTTTTAGAAATATATAGTGCAGAGTTAGTCTCGACTCAGCAAGAATATCTTTTAGCTTTGGAATATAACAAGAAAATGCAGGAAAGCAATATTGAGGAAATCAGCAATCGTTCACAGACATTAGTTAACTCAGCCAGAAAAAGACTTGAATACTGGGATGTTCCTCAAAAGCATATTAAAGAATTGGAACAGACAGGAGAGGTGAAGAAAACGTTAATGATTCATTCTCCTGCGACTGGTGTTATCACACATAAAACGGCATTAGAAGGACAATATATTAAACCGGGTGAAAATCTTTATCGTATTGCAGATTTATCGACGATATGGGTTTATGCGGATATTTATGAATATGAACTGCCTTGGATAAAATCAGGACAGACTACGGAGATGACTCTTTCTTATCTTCCCGGCAAAGTTTTTACGGGAAAGATTACGTATGTTTATCCTTATTTAGAAAAGAAAACACGTACAATAAAAGTTCGATTAGAGTTTGATAATCCTACAGGTGAGTTAAAACCCGATATGTATACGGAAGTTAAAATTAATACAGCACCGAGCACTTCTGTTGTTGCTGTGCCAAAGGAATCTATTATTCATTCGGGGCGACGAAAGGTGTTGATTATTGATAAGGGAGAAGGGTTGTTTGAGCCGAGAGATGTTTTGATAGGTATGGAAACCAAAGGGTTTTATGAAATATTGCATGGGGCTAAAGAAGGAGAAAAGGTTGTTACTTCCGCGCAATTCCTTATTGATTCTGAAAGTCAATTAACCGAAGCAATTAGTAAAATGTTAAAGGCTAAAAAGGAAGAAGGTAAAAAAATGAAGATGGATATGCCGGAAGGGACGGCTATGAGTGTTAAGGTTGGAACACAAAAAGCTATGGATGATATTTGGGATGTTTATTTTCAAATTCGAAAACAATTGTCTCAAGATTCATTGGCGAATATGAAACAACAAGCATTGTTAATAAAAAATAGAGCTAATGCAATTATACAGTCTAAAGAAAATCAGAATATGAAATTGATCGCTGAAAAAATTATGGATACGACAAAAGAGTTGTCAGAAAAAGATATCGTAAAAGTACGTGAGGCATTTTTAGTTTTAAGTGATTCTATGATTCAGTATATGAAGAATTATGCAAAAAAAGAATCCAAAGAAAAAGGTTATCAACTTTTTTATTGCGGCATGGAAAAAAAGCCATGGGTTCAGCAAGAAGAGAAAGTTGGCAATCCATATGTGAGTGCCAAAATTGCGTTTTGTGGGGCACGGGATAGTTATTAATTTTACGTAGGGGCAGGTTCCAAACCTGCCCAATAAAAGGGTGGGTTTAGAACCCTCCCCTACGAAAGGGGTTAAAAATATGTTTGATAAATTGATCGAAATGTCTGTAAAAAACAGGATGATTGTCCTCATCCTCACGGCTATCATTTTTGTCTTTGGTATTCAAGCCATGCGGACTATTCCTCTTGATGCGATTCCCGACTTAAGCGATGTGCAGGTTATTGTTTTTACAAAATATCCCGGTCAAGCACCTCAGGTTGTTGAGGATCAGGTAACCTATCCATTAACAACAACCATGCTCTCTGTGCCTAACGCAAGTATTGTACGGGGGTATTCTTTTTTCGGATTCTCATTTGTTTATATTATTTTTGAAGACGGCACCGATATGTATTGGGCGCGTAGCCGTGTATTGGAATATCTAAATTTTGTTTCTAATCAATTGCCAGACGGTGTTACTCCAACCTTAGGTCCCGACGCGACAGGGGTTGGTTGGGTTTATCAATATGTCTTAAAATCTAAAAAACATGATTTATCAGAACTCAGATCCATTCAGGATTGGTTTTTAAAATACGAGTTGATTAGTGTCCCGGGAGTATCGGAAGTGGCCAGTGTCGGCGGTTTTGTTAAACAATATCAAGTCGATATTGATCCAAATAAACTGCTTGCCTACAACATTCCATTAAAGAAAGTACATATGGCGATTAAACGGTCTAATAATGATGTGGGCGGGCGTTTGATTGAAATGGCCGAAACAGAGTATATGGTTCGAGGATTAGGATACATTAAGTCTTTAGATGATATTCGCAATACAGTTGTAGATGTGAGTGCTGATGGAACCCCGATTCTTGTTAAAGAACTTGGGACAGTACACATTGGTCCGGATATTCGTCGAGGTCTTATTGAAATGAATGGGGAAGGAGAAGTCGTTGGAGGGGTTATTGTTATGCGTTTTGGTGAAAACGCACTTAAAACGATTGAGAATGTTAAAAAGAAATTAGAAGAATTAAAATCTGGTTTGCCAGAAGGCGTCACGATAGAGTCCGTGTATGACCGTTCCGGACTTATTAATCGTTCCATTGCTACTTTAAAGAGTACGTTGCTGATCGAAATAGTTATTGTGACATTTGTATGTATTATCTTTCTTCTACATTTTCCAAGCGCGATGGTGGCTGTATTTACATTACCCATTGGAATTTTAGTTTCTTTTATTCTTATGAAAGTGAATGGGGTGAATGCCAATATTATGTCGCTTGGAGGGATTGCGATTGCCATTGGTGTTATGGTCGATGCCGCCGTTGTCCTTGTTGAAAATTTTCATAAATATTTGCAAAATAAAAAAGAAGGGGATGATCATTGGGACTTGGTTATTGAATCAAGTAAAGAGGTTGGTCCTGCATTAGCTTTTGCCCTTGTTATTATTACTGTATCTTTTCTCCCCATTTTTGCTTTAACCGGACAAGAAGGACGGTTATTCCGCCCATTAGCCTATACCTGGGTTTATGCCCTTGGTGCGTCGAGTTTAATTGCCTTAACCATTATTCCCATACTTATTGGGTACTTTGTTCGAGGAAAAATTAAAAGTGAAGATGAGAATCCTATAGTTAAAAAAGAAATTGCCGCGTACAAACCTATGATGAAGTTTTTCTTAAAGAAAAAGAAAACTGTATTATTGGTAAGCATTATCATCGCTGTTTTATCAGTTATTCCTTATAAACAGCTTGGTTCAGAGTTTATGCCTCCTTTATATGAAGGCGATCTTTTGTATATGCCAACAACATTTCCAGGAATTTCCATTACAAAAGCTAAACAAATTCTCCAACAAGCCGATAAAATTATTAAAACATTTCCAGAGGTTCATCAAGTCCTTGGTAAGGTTGGACGGATTGAAAGTGCGACGGACGCGTCTCCGTTAAGTATGATGGAAACAATTATTCAATTAAAACCAGAAAAAGAATGGCGTAAAGGCATGACGGTTAAAAAATTGATTAAAGAATTAGATGAAGCCGTTAAATTTCCTGGTGTAACCAATGCATGGACTATGCCGATTAAGACACGGGTGGATATGCTATCAACAGGAATCAAAACACCCGTAGGTATCAAAATTGCCGGACCAGATTTGACGGTTCTTCAAGACTTAGGAAAAGAAATAGAAACCGTTGTACGTAAAGTTCCAGGAACTTTGAGTGTATATTCCGAAAGAGTTGTGGGTGGGAACTTTTTAGATATTGACATTGACCGTCTCGCTGCCGCGCGTTATGGACTGACGGTAGGAGATGTTCAGGACATTATTAAAACAGCCATAGGCGGTATGAATATTACAACTACGGTTGAAGGTCTTGAAAGATATCCTGTTAATATTCGTTATGCACGAGAATTACGGGATGATATTGAAAGTATTAAACGAGTTCTTGTTCCAACACCTCGCGGAGAACAGATTCCCTTGATGCAGTTATCCCGCATAGAAGTTGTCAAAGGGCCGCCTGTTATCAAAAGTGAAAACGCAAAACTCAATGCCTGGATTTATGTAGATTTAAAGACATCAGATGTTGGGTCTTATGTCAAAGCCGCACAAGAAGCTGTTAAGGAAAATATTAAATTTCCAGCAGGTTATTCTATTGTGTGGAGTGGGCAGTATGAATATATGGAAAGAGCAAATAAACGTCTTGCCGTGGCTGTTCCAGTAACGTTAGCTATTATTTTTCTTCTTTTGTATTTTTATTTTAAAAGCTTTAAAGAAAGTATGATTGTTATGCTTTCCCTTCCTTTTTCGTTAGTAGGAGGGATTTGGTATGTTTATATCCTTGGCTTTAACATGAGCGTTGCCGTTGGTATTGGATTTATCGCCTTGTTTGGTTTAGCGGCAGAGACAGGAATGGTTATGCTTGTTTATCTTAAACTTGTGTATGAAGAACGATTAAAAAAGGGCGAACTTAAAAATATGGAGGACGTTAATAAAGCTGTTTTGGATGCATCCATCATGAGAATCAGAGCGGTTTCCATGACGGTTGGGACAACGATGATTGGATTATTGCCGGTTATGTTTATGGGTGGTTCAGGTTCTCAGGTTATGCAGAGAATCGCAGCCCCAATGATTGGAGGTCTTGTAACATCAACGATTTTAACATTAGTGGTTATTCCGATTATTTTTTCTATATGGAAAAGTGGATCATTTAAAAAAGAAATGCTAGAATTTTCTAAAAATTAAAAACATAAAATAAGGAAAATTTGATGAAAAAACAAAATTTAGAACAAGTGGGAATTACAGATGTCAAAGAAATTTTTTATAACTTATCATACGAAGAATTATTTCAGCATGAAACAAATCCGTCACTAGAAGAATATGAAAAATGCGTTGAAACAGAACTGGGCGCTGTTTCTGTTGATACAGGACGTTTCACAGGACGTTCTCCTCAAGATAAATACATTGTCGAAGATGACATAACAAAAGATACTGTGTGGTGGACAAATGGGGAAGCAAGTGGATCGGATAATAAAAAATTATCACTGGATGCCTGGAATCATCTAAAAAAAATTTCTATCCAGGAATTAAATAATAAAAAACTTTATGTTATTGATGGATTTTGCGGAGCCAATCATAATACAAGAATGAGCATTCGTCTCGTTACAGAAATCGCATGGATGGCTCATTTTTTTAAAAATATGTTTATTCGTCCAACCGAGGAAGAGCTAAAAAACTTTGAACCTGATTGGACCATTTTAAATGCATGTAAAACAAACTGTACAAATTTTGAAAAATATAATATGCATTCAGAAGTTTTTTGTGCATTCAATATTAAAGAACGTATGACCGTTATTGGCGGCACAAGGTATGGTGGTGAAATCAAAAAAGGAATTTTTTCCATTATGAATTATTTTCTTCCTTTACAGGGAATAGGAGCTTTTCACTGTTCAGCTAATCAAGGAAAAGAAGGTGACACAGCTCTTTTCTTTGGATTATCCGGCACTGGAAAAACAAGTCTTTCGACAGATCCCAAACGTGCGTTAATTGGAGACGATGAACATGGCTGGGATGATGAAGGAGTTTTTAATTTTGAGGGCGGTTGTTATGCCAAATGTATTGATTTGACAAAAGAAAAAGAACCTGACATTTATGCCGCGATTAAAAGAAATGCCTTGTTAGAAAATTTGGACATCGATGCCGCCGGAAAAATTGATTTTACATCTGATAAAAAAACACAAAATACAAGAGTTTCATACCCCCTTGATCATATTGATAATATTGTTAAACCTATTTCCAAAGGTGGTCATCCAAAAAATATTATTTTTTTAACATGTGATGCTTTTGGTGTATTGCCACCTGTGGCTAAACTAACCAAAGACCAGACGATGTATCATTATCTCAATGGGTATACGGCAAAAGTGGCTGGAACAGAACTAGGGGTTAAAGAGCCTCAAGCAACTTTTTCTGCCTGTTTTGGAAAAGCTTTTTTACTTGTGCATCCAACCCAATATGCGCAGATCCTTGCGGAAAAAATGGAGGCCCATGAATGTCATGCGTATTTAATTAATACAGGATGGGTTTCCGGAAAATATGGAGTTGGTTATCGTATTCCAATTATGGATAATCGTATTATTATTGATGCAATTCTTGATGGCAGTTTAGAAAAAGCAGAGTATGAAACACTCCCTATTTTAAATCTTAATATTCCAAAATCACTTTCAGGACTGGAGTCAGATGTCCATCCACGTAACGCGTGGAACGATAAAAATGAATATGATGCCACAGCAATTAAGTTGGCAGAAATGTTTATAAATAATTTTAAGAATTTTACAGACACGGAAAAAGGTAAAACTTTAGTTGCCGCCGGTCCGCAGTTATTGGTAAACACCTAAGGTTAAGCAATGGATCATGATGGAAACTTTTGCCAATTACATTAAAATTGCTGTCTCAATTCTCGTCGTGGTAAACCCCATCGGTAATTCTCCGATATTCTTGAGTGTTACTGAGGATCAAAATGAGAAGCAACGCAATAAAACAGCTTTTACAACGGCATTAGCTGTTGCGATTACTTTAATTTGTTCTGTTTTTTTTGGGGAAAGAATTTTAAAACTTTTTGGTATTGATATCCCTGCGTTCCAAGTGGGTGCGGGAATATTAATCCTTCTTATGGCCATTTCCATGTTGCATGCAAAAGTTACTGGAAGTAAACATACTCCTGAAGAAGCTAAAGAGGCGGAAGAAAAAGAAAATGTGGCGATTGTTCCTTTGGCGATTCCATTAATGGCTGGTCCCGGAGCAATGAGTACCGTTATTTTATGTTCCAATCAATCAACACAATGGGAACATAAAATATTATTAGTTTTAATTGTAATATTAATTTCAGTATTTGTTTGGATTTCTTTGAGAATGTCTACGGTTATTGGAAAGGTTATCGGTAAAACAGGAATTAATATTGCGACCCGATTAATGGGTCTGATTCTCGCGGCTATTGCTGTTGAATTTATTTCTAAAGGATTAAAAGTTTTGCTCCCTGGTCTTTCGTAGAGTTTAAATATGGGTAAATATTATAAAATAATTGACATAGGATAGGGGGGTATAGTATAATTTAATTAGAAGAAATTTAGTGCTTCATAAATAAAAAAGGGGGATGCTATGATGCTTAACATTGGAATATCGTCAGGAGAAATTTTAGAACTTTTTGATGAGATTAAAGGCCCGTTAACAGAAAAGGAAATAGAAGTTCAATTAAAAGCATCTCGAGAAAGCATTCTTATGAGTTTAGGATGGCTTATTCGAGAAGGATTTATCACGACAGAATGTGTTGGAAAAATTACATTTTTTAAATGTATTAATAGCGAAAAAAAACAAAGAGGAAAATACTTTAAAAATGATGAACACAGTTATATTTAGATATCTGTAAAAAAAGGGTTTAGTTGTGTTAGGTGATAGAGTTAAAAATTAGGAGATTAAATATGGAAATGTGTCCTATTTGTATTAACGAAGCAGCAAAAAAAGAGTTCACTGGGATTGTCGATGGGATTGTTTATTATTTTTGTTGTAAGGAATGTGAAAATAACTTTTTAGCAGAGCCGAGACGTTATGTAAATTGTTGTGCACATTCCGATAAAAAAAATTCTCATCATAAAAAAGGAAAATAAAAATGCATGGTGAAAGCGTAGGAAATTATGCTTATGGCATGTGGCCGGTTGTGATATTTAATGTTGGGCTTTTTTTATTTTTTGCAATTAGCTTTATTGATCCGAAGAAAAAATTTGAATGGAGGACAATGGGGGCCTTTATTGGATTTATGGTGGCATTATTTACAGAGATGTACGGATTTCCTCTAACGATATATTTATTAAGTGGTTGGATGGGGCAATCTTATCCTGCACTTAATCCATTTTCTCATGCTAACGGACACTTAGGTTTGGTGTTTTTTGGTTTAAGCAATTCAGGCCTAGCCATGTCAATTCTTCATATTATCAGCAATTTATTTATTTTTGGCGGATTCCTTCTTTTGCACCAAGGTTGGAAATTAATTCATGGAGCAAAAGGTGGAAAATTAGTTGTCGAAGGTATTTATGCGAACGTAAGACATCCACAATATTCAGGATTATTTTTAATTACAATCGGGTTCTTAATAATGTGGCCGTCTTTAACAACGATTATTATGTGGCCCATTTTAATGTTTGCTTATTATAGGTTGTCGATGAGAGAAGAAAAAAATGTTGAAAAACAGTTTCCAGAGGAGTATTCAATTTATAAGAATCAAGTTCCGGCATTTGTACCAAAATTTTTTAAAAGGAGATGACAAGATGAAAAATCATGCCTTAATGCATATGTTAGGATGTATAATCCCCCTTTTATTAATTATGATTTTACCCTCTTTTGGAGTCAGCAGCAATGTCACATATTTTATTTTTATTGTCCTTATGTTTGGTTGTCACTTAATGATGTTGAAAGGCCATAATCATGGGGAAGAGCACAGTTCTGGGGATGAGCAGTCTTCAGAGAAAGGAGGAAAAAATCATGGGTGTCATTAATGTTAAGAAATTTGGATTTGCTGTTGGATTTACCGGAGCTATTTTGTATTTAGGATGCGTTTTTGTTATGGCCTTTGCTGGTAAAGAAGCATCTATATTTTTATTTAATAGTCTGATGCATGGGATTGATGTTTCGAGCATTATTAAGATGAATGTTCCCATAGGAAATATGATTTTGGGAATATTTCAAACATTTATATTGGGTACGCTTGTTGGATCAACGATCGCTAGTATTTATAATTTTCAGCTAGGAGCTAAAAAATGAAAAAATATAAAATACGTATATTGATTGGAAGCATTATTCCTTTGATTTCTATTTTCTTATTTCCATTTTTAAATATTAAAACCAGCATTGCTTTATTTGTCTATATGATTTTTATGTTTGGAGGATACTTGTTGGTAATAAGTCTTCCAGAAAAAGATAAAAGTTATTTCGATGATAAAAAATACGGATGTCATTAATATCAACAGGTTTAAATTTTAAAAAAAGGAGCGAATGGGTAATGAAAAAATTTCTTATATTATTTTTTATTTTATTTGTAATAGGGTGTAGTTATGCGGGAAAAGAACCTTGGCATAATTATTTGCATGTTCCAAGAACATGGATAAATGATCCTCATTTTGCAGAATATAAAAAGGCTCGAGAAGCATTGGAACTTGAACATATTAATGGTTCATGCACCTATGCTGAATATCAAGAAAAAATGCAGAAATTAAACAAAAAATATGAGAAAGAAGTAAAAAAAAGAGAAGACACGCTCTCATTTTTTGAATAATAAATAGTATGAAAAAAATTGAATAGTTCAGGAGGGTACAATGAAAATTTTATTAATCAGTCTATTCTGTTTTTTATATTTTTTTTCCTTCGGATATGCCCAAACAAATCTTGAATTACGTATGATTCAAGATTTTCGAGATGCCGTGGTTTCAAAAAATCAGGATAAAATTCATACGACCTGGATGAAGTTGTGGGTGCGTGATGATGTGGTTGCTTATATGAAAAAAAATATGCCGGATGAATTTTTACTGTACAAATCTCATCGTTTGGTGATGCGTGTTGATAATATACAAAGAAAATATTCCGGAGGATCTTCACGATTTTCCAGATCGGAATTTACATCAAGCGCATATACTTCTCCTTCAAAATCGTCGGTGGGTGGTGGTAGCAGCAGCTATAGTAATAGAACTACTGTGAAAAGAAATCCGAATCAAAGCCGTGAGTCTAACAATATTACGGCCCGACGATCTCTTAATCAAGATAGACCTTCGAATCAAAGGCTTATGCGTAATTCTATTAATAATAGCCGAAGGACAAGGCGTTTTTCAAATAGCAGAAGATATCAGAGAAGACAAAGGCCTAATCGGGTTCGATAAAATGGAGATAATATAAATGGTTGATGAAATAATAAAAAACATTGAGTGTGATCCAGTTTGTGGAATGGACGTTATGACGAAAGAGGCTGAACAGAGTTCCCTTTATCGGGATTATGAAGAAATTCGCTATTTCTTTTGCTCATCATCATGTTTTCAGTCTTTTCAAATGAATCCAAAAAGGTTTGTTTATGGTGATGAGAAAAAAAATAAAATAATACCCAATGAAAATATTTTACCTCTTGAGAATACTCAGGATCAATTAAAATTTAACGGCATGTTTTCTTGGTTGAAAAAAGCAGTGGAAAGCCATGCCTGTGATTTATTTTTGACGGTTGGAGAGCCTCCTACCATTAAAGTTTATGGACGTTTTCAACAAATAGATGCGCTCCCATTATCACATGAACAAATGGCAACAATTATTCAATCTATTCTTCCGGATAAAAAGAAAGAAGAGTTTGAAAAAGGAGGAGAAATAGATTTAGGACTGGATATTCAAGGCCTATCTCGGTTTCGTATCAATATTTTCCGACAACAAAATGGAGCCTCCATGGCTATCCGTCCACTCCCGTATACAATTCCATCATTAAAATCATTGAAACTTCCTGACGTTTTTAATGATTTTATTTCTATTAAGCACGGTCTTATTTTAATTACAGGTCCAACAGGAAGTGGAAAAACAACTACTTTAGCAGCATTCATTAATGCTATAAACCAACAAGAAGAACGTCATATTATTACAATCGAAGATCCTATTGAATATGTTATCCCTAATCAACGTTCATTAATCCATCAGCGAGAAGTTGGGTTACATACGCAATCTTTTGCCGATGGCTTGCGTAATGCTTTACGTGAAAATCCAGATATTATTGTGGTGGGAGAATTGAGAGATTTAGAAAGTATTTCTTTGGCTATTCGAGCAGCTGAAACAGGACATCTTGTCTTAGGAACTCTGCATAGTGGAACAGCTGTACAAACGATCACTAGAGTTTTGGATGTTTTTGATACAGCACGCCAACCACAAATTAGAATTCAACTTGCTCAATCTTTACAAGCCATTTGTTCACAACGTTTAATTAAAAAAAGTGATGGTCAAGGAATGGTTTTAGCAACAGAAATTATGGTAGCAACATTAGCTTTACGGAATATTATTCGTCAAAATCGGGTACAAGAAATTCGAGGATATATGGAAACAGGAATGCGAGAAAATATGCATACGTTAAAACAAAGCATACAAAATTTAATTAATGATGGATTGGTTTCAGAAGAGGCTTTAAATGAAGTCAAAGAAGATATTTTAATTAAGTAACCAAATAGGAGGGGGTAATTATGAGACTAGTCAAGGCATACGTGCGAACCCATATGGCCAATGAGGTCGTTACTGCTCTGGAAAAATTAAATATTCATCGTGTTATGCTTGTTCATGTTGAGGAAATAGGTGAAGGCATTTTTAAGAAAGAAACACATCTTGAAACATCGGTGGGGTGTCAATATACAGAAATGATTAAAATAGAGTTGGTCTGTCCCAACGAAGAACTTGATCATGTTAAACAAGCTATTATAAGTACGGCTAAAACAGGATATAAAGGAGATGGTCTTATCGCAGTTTCAAAATTAGAAGAAGCTATTAGTATTCGGACTGGAGAAATGATTGCAAAAGATAACATGGAGGATGTTTAAAAATGGCGATTGATCCAATTTGTAAAATGACGGTTGATGAAACAAAAGCCCTTTCATTTAAAAAAGAAGAAGAGGTATATTATTTTTGCAGCCAGGGGTGTAAAAATAAATTTATGGGGGTCAAGACGGTGCATGCAACGTCCCCAGAGGGTATGTATACCTGTCCGATGCACTTAGAAATCGAACAAGATCATCCAGGGGATTGTCCGAAATGCGGTATGCCGCTAGAACCAAAATCCATTTCCGTTGATAATGAAAAAGAATCACAGCATGAAATAGAATCATTACAAAATAAATTTATATTAGGAGTTGTATTGAGTTTTCCGGTGCTTGTATTAGCTATGGGAGAGATGATTTCAGGACTTAATTTAAAATCAATTATTCCTCAAAAAATTTCTAATTGGATACAGCTTATTTTATCCACTCCTGTTGTTTTTTGGGTTGGTGGAATGTTTTTTGTTCGAGGCTGGAAATCTATTTTAAATAAAAGTTTGAATATGTTTACATTAGTCAGCATGGGAGTTGGTGCTGCCTATTTATTTAGTGCCGTTGTTGTATTATTTCCAGATATTTTTCCTGAATCATTAAAAAGAAATGGTGAAATAGGTGTTTATTTTGAGGCAGCAGCTGTTATTACGGTTTTTGTCCTTTTAGGTCAATTATTAGAAGCTAAGGCGCGCAGCCGAACCGGTCAGGCTATTAAAGCTCTTTTAGGACTTGCAGCGAAGCACGCGCATCGTATTGAAAATGGAGAAGAAAAAGACGTTGCGATTGATGACGTACAAAAAGGAGATTTGTTGCGCGTTCGTCCCGGAGAGAAAATTCCTTTGGATGGTGTCATTACAAAGGGAAAAAGTACGATTGATGAATCTATGATATCGGGTGAACCCATGCCGGTCAGTAAAAGAGAAGGGGATCGTGTGATTGGAGCAACGGTTAATCAAACAGGTGCGTTTGTGATGAAAACGGAAAAAATTGGTTCAGAAACATTGCTGTCACAAATTATTCATATGGTTGGCGAAGCCCAAAGAAGCCGTGCACCTATTCAAAAATTGGCTGATCAAGTATCAGGCTATTTTGTTCCTGCCGTTATTGTATGTGCTGTCCTTACATTTATTGTTTGGTCTATTTGGGGACCCGCACCGGCATTAGCCTATGCCATCGTCAATGCCGTTGCTGTTTTAATTATTGCCTGTCCATGTGCATTAGGTTTAGCCACGCCTATGTCCATTATGGTTGGCGTCGGACGAGGAGCGCAAAATGGTATTTTGATTAAAAATGCTGAAGCCCTTGAAAAAGCAGAAAAAGTAACACACCTTTTAACGGATAAAACAGGAACACTGACAGAAGGCAAGCCGCAAGTTGTCTCCTGTATTCCAACAAAAGGGTGGGATGAAAATTCTTTTATGGCGATAGCCGCTTCATTAGAACATAGCAGTGAACACCCTTTAGCCAGAGCTGTTATCCATTATGCCAAAGAACATAACCTAAGCCTCGAACCTGTTAAAGACTTTGAATCTGTAACAGCAGGAGGTGTGAAAGGAGTAGTTAATGAAAAAAATATTTATTTGGGTAAAAAGAAATTTATTCAAGATTCCGGAATTAGCATACCAGAAGAATTGGAGAACAAATCACTACAACTTCATCGACAGGCACAAACGGTAGTTTGGGTTGCTATTGATGGAGCTATCGCTGGGATTTTAGGCATTGCAGATCCTATTAAAAAAACAACAGCAGAAGCCATTAAAACATTGCATCAGATGGGATTAAAAATTGTTATGTTGACAGGAGATAATGAAATAACAGCTAAAGCGATTGCTAAAGAATTGGGTATTGACGATATTCGTGCTGAACTTGAGCCCAAAGATAAACAGGATATTGTTAAGCAATTTAAAGCAAAAGGGGCTGTTGTGATGATGGCAGGTGATGGAATAAATGATGCTCCAGCGCTTGCAGAAGCAGAGGTTGGCGTAGCAATGGGTACAGGAACTGACGTTGCCATCGAAAGTGCCGGAATAACTTTAGTTAAAGGAAATTTAAACGGTATCGTTAAATCCTTGAGGTTAAGCCGAGCGGTTATGAAAAATATTAGACAAAATTTATTTTTTGCTTTTATTTATAATGCCCTGGGTATCCCCATTGCTGCCGGAATTCTCTATCCATTTTTTGGTTTACTTTTAAGCCCTATGCTCGCCGGAGCAGCCATGAGTTTTAGTTCAGTATCCGTTCTTGGTAATGCTCTTAGGCTTAGAAAGGTTGAAGTTTAAGAAAGGAATCGTAATGCAAAAATTATTATGTTTATTATTAATGCTGATGTTGGCAATAAGTTTTACGGCATCGGTTGATGCTTCAGCAGGGGGAAATCTTAAAGATGGTCTTAAGATGATTGTTAGTTCTCCAAAACGGATTAGTCAAAAAATTTCCGAAGAATTTAAATTAGAGGAGTTCAAACCTTTTGGTATCGCCCTTGGATTTTTTAAAGGTATGGTCTACACCTTTGCGGATATAGGTGTAGGCATTGCAAGGGTTATTACTTTTCCTATTGATTTTAATTCTGAGGATGAAGACTTCTCATGGTCAAAATATACAATTTTTGATGGAGATATTTTGCCTGAGGAAAAAGGAAATTGATTTAATGTATAAAATATTAAAAATTGAACAATGGTTAATTTTTATAACTCTGATTCTTTCACCTTTAAATAGCTTTGCAAATGATTGTCAGTATTCTGGAGAAAGCACAATACAGAATATGATTGCGCGTGTTGAACGTATAAATATAAAACAAAATTTTTTGTATGTCATTAATGAACAAACTTTGAATACAAACTCTTTTTTTGTAGCGAGGAGACTTTTGCAAAGTTTAAAAAAGGGAGATCGGATTCGTATTTATTACCGTTGTGGTAATAATGCTTTGATTTCTTTTAAAAAAATGACAGTTATTAAATATAATAAAGAAACTTCTAATCGTGGTTATATTTTAAAAAAGAAGTAATAAAAATAAAGTCCTGCGTAGTTAAAATTTTTAAATAAAATATTTTATAATAAGCAGATATTCATGAATTTATTATCTAAATTTCTAAACAACCCCAAGGCTATTAAAGCCGTATTAATTATTATTTTTGCTACGGTTGCATATTTTTTTGCTCCACCTAGCATTCTTGAGCCCGCTAGAAGAATATTATTTGTATTTATCATCGCATCATTATTTTGGGCTTTTGAAATTGTTCCGCTTTATGCCACATCCATGTTGGTCGTTCTTTTAGAAATTATTTTATTATGTCGGCCAGGCGGTGTTTTAGGTATGGATGAAAGCGGCTACAAAGTTTTTTTACTTCCCTTTGCCAGCCCTATTATTATTTTATTTTTTGGTGGTTTTGTCTTGGCTTCGGCATTTCAAAAATATGCTATTGATAAATTTATCGCGACCCATTTATTAAAATTATTTGGCAATAAACCCTATTTTTTGATGTTAGGTTTTATGTTAACAACCGCATTGCTTTCCATGTGGATGTCAAATACTGCGACGACAGCTATGATGGTCGCCATGATTCTTCCTCTTTTGAAGCAATTAGATAAAAATGATCCATTTCGAACAGGACTTATTTTGGCCATTCCTTTTGCCGCCAATATCGGAGGGATGGCAACCCCTGTTGGGACTCCACCAAATGCTATTGCTTTAGGAATTCTTGCAGATTATGGAATTCATTTAACATTTATTGCATGGATGAAAATGGCTGTTCCTTTATCTATTTTACTTCTTGGTGGTACCAGTATTCTTTTATACACTATGTTTCCTTCGCATAATAAAATGCTTAATTTTAATATTCCTAAAATAGAAATTATAGGTGCAAAAACAAAAGGAACAATGTTGATTGCCGTTATCACTATTTTGTTATGGCTGACATCAGGATTGCATGGGATTCCTTCTGCCGTGATTGCTCTTTTTGCCGCAGGCATGTTTTCATTAACTGGATTATTAAACCAAGATGATTTTAAAAATATTAATTGGGATATCCTTATATTAATGTGGGGCGGCTTGGCCTTAGGCAAAGGTATGCAAATTAGCGGTCTTACAGATTGGGTTGTTAGCTTATCTATATTTCAACAACAAGGTTTTATCTTAGTCGCTGTATTTTGTTTGTTAGGTGTAGTGCTTTCTACGTTTATGAGTAATACAGCAACCTCAAATTTGCTCATACCCATCGTTATGGTTATTCCTGGAGAAAGCAGCATTATGTTAGCAACAACCATTGCTTTAGCATGTTCATTGGCTATGGCACTGCCTGTTTCAACGCCCCCTAATGCGATTGCATTCTCTACCAATATGCTTAAAAGCAAAGATATGTTGAAAGCGGGAACCATTGTTTCTTTAGTGTCAGTGATTATGATTATTTTGGGATTTAAATTTTTTATAACAAGGGCTTTTGGCTTGGAGTAAATAATATGAAAATTAAAATTTGTTTCTTATTAATGTTTTTAATTTTTCTCTTTAACACTTTTTCTTTTGCAGGGGATGATTTACAAAATTGGAACGGATTTTCTTTGAAGAAAAAAATAAATGAAAAAGTTGATTTTATATGGATTCCAGCATTTCGCTTAAGAGATAATATTTCAGAGCTATTCTATTGGGAATCTAATCAAGGATTATCCTTTAAAATAAATAAACATTTAGATGTCGCGACACAATATCGATTTAATAATACACAAAAAATAAATAACAGCTGGATTAAAGAGCAGCGTTTTGAACTTCAACCTACTGTAAAATGGAAGCTGGGAGGTTTAAAATTTTCTGACAGGAATCGAATAGCGTATAGAATTATCGATGGGAAAGAAAAGTGGCGTTATCGTAACCGCATTAAATTTGAAAAAGCCATTAAAATTAAAAATAAAGAAATCTCTCCGTTTATCTCAAATGAATTTTTTTATGACTTTAATCAAAATAAATACAACCAAAACCGTTTTTCCGTTGGGTTTTCTAAAAAAATTTCAAATAACACGGGATTTGATATTTATTACATGTATCGGAGCGATAAAAAAGGAGAAGATTGGCCGGGCGCAAATATTATTGGGACCGCATTTAAAATTTCATTATAAATATGACTAATTTAAAAAAAATATATACGAAAAAACTTGGGAAGCTAAATCGCACCCTTTTTATGAAAAATAAATATAAATCTCTTACTTTAGTATTTATTTTTTCTTTAACATGTATTCATCTTTTTTCTATGGCGGTGTTTCCAAACAGTTTTCTTACAAGCGAAATTATTTTGATTGTCGTTTTAGGCCTGATGTTTTTTATTTGGATCCAAGAACTTAAAGACAAGCGCAGACTTCAGCATTTAAATAAAAATTTGATGACGGCTCAAACTAAATTAGAGCAAGCAGAAGTGGATATGATGGCAACGTTAATTTTAACAGCAGAAGCAAAAGATCCTTATACACATGGCCATTCGCAACGTGTTGCAAAATATACATTAGCCATTTCTAAAGCAATGGGTTTATCTACTGAAGATCAAAAATTATTTGAACGCTCAGCTATTTTGCATGATCTTGGAAAAATTGCTATTGATGATAATATTTTACGAAAAACAGAAAGACTTAATCCTGCAGAGAGGAAAATTATGAAAGAGCATCCTCAAAAAGGAATAGATATTCTAAAGCCGTTAAAATTTTTAAACCAAGAAAAAAAGAATATCTTTCATCATCATGAAATGATGGATGGTGGGGGATATCCAAAAGGGCTTAAAGGAAACACCATTCCATTAGGAGCTCAGATTATAGCTGTAGCAGATACTTTTGATGCGATGAATACATCCCGATCGTATCGCAAAGCACTTCCCAAAGAAATGATTATTAAAGAATTAAAAGAAATATCAGGAACACAACTTAGTCAAAAAGTCACAAAAATTTTTCTTCAATTATTAGAAACTAAACTTGATGTTTGGAATGCAGTTCATGAAAATACAAAACATAAAATTACCCTCTGAAAATATTTATCCTGTTGATGAATGGCGAATTGTTCAAAAACAATATGCATATCAATTTCTCGCGCAAGATGAAACAATTTTTTCTACGGCCAATGGTTATTTAGGTATGAGAGGGAATTTTGAAGAACGCACTCCTGTTTACAAAAACGGAACTTTTATTAATGGATTTTATGAATCCTGGCCACTTCATTATGAAGAAGATGCTTTCGGGTTTGCTAAAACCGGCCAGGCTATGTTAAATGTGGCAGACAGTAAGGTGATTCGATTATTTGTGGATGATGAGTTTTTTGATATTGCAAAGGTTGAAATTATGGAATTTGAACGTGTATTAAATATGCGCAGAGGTGTTCTTGAGCGGAAAGTTCTATGGAAAACTTCAAAAAGAAAGGAAGTTCTTGTGAAATCACAACGCATTGTTTCATTTGATCACCGCCATTTAGCGATGATTCATTATGAAGTGACTGTTATAAATGATAAAGCGGATGTCATTATCTCTTCGGAAATCATTTGTGAAAAAAATAATCATGTGCATGAAGAAGATCCACGTAAGGGGAATAATTTTCGGCATGATATCTTTATCCCCATTAGTAACTATATTAGCAATAGCCGTATAGTCCTATGTCACAAAACCACAAATAGTAACATGTTCATTGCTTATGGCATTGATCATGTACTAAAAACAGAATGTTCTTTTTTTACTAAAATGAACTGTGATGAAAATAAAGGGCACTGTTCATTTTATATTCAGGCAGATCCTGGCAAGTCCGTTTGTTTAACAAAATTTATGGCCTATCATTCTTCAAAAAAAGACAAAAATCAAGAACTCTGCCAATTAAGCGAGTCTACTTTAAAACAGGCTGTTAATGAAGGGGTTAAAAAAATTTTAAAAGACCAGAAAAGTTATATGAAAAATTTTTGGCAAAACGCTGATATTTTAATTGAAGGAGAGTCAACACGCATGCAGCAATGTATTCGGTTTAACTTATTTCATATTCTTCAATCTTGCGCGTGTATTGAAGATACAAGTATTGGAGCTAAAGGTCTTACAGGAGAAGCTTATGGAGGGCATTATTTTTGGGATTGTGAAATTTATATTTTTCCATTTTTAATCTACACATATCCAAATATAGCAAGAAACATTTTGAGGTTTCGTTACAGTACTTTAGATAAGGCGCGTGAACGGGCAGCACAAGTTAATCAAAAAGGGGCTCTTTATCCTTGGCGAACAATTAATGGAGAAGAGTCTTCTGCTTATTTTGCCGCTAGTACGGCACAATATCACATTAATGCAGACATTATGTATGCCTTAAAAAAATATGTTGAGATTACGGGGGATAATAATTTTCTTTATAAATATGGCGTAGAAATGCTTATCGAAACAGCACGTCTTTGGGTCGACATTGGATTTTATGAAAAAAATGGAAAATTTCATATCCATCAAGTGACAGGGCCGGATGAATATACCGCATTGGTGAACAATAATACCTATACAAATTTAATGGCCAGAGAAAATCTTTTATATGCAGTCTATGCAGTAAAATTATTTTGTGAATATAATAAAAAACAATACAAAAATTTAACAGAAAAAGTTGATTTTAGTGAGTTGGAAATAGAAAGCTGGAAAAAAGCAGCCAAAAACATGCATATTCCATACGACAAAAAGTTAGGTATCCATCCGCAAGATGATGATTTTTTAAAAATGAAACCATGGGATTTTGAGAACACGCCAACAGATAAATACCCATTACTTTTGCATTACCATCCCTTATTTTTGTATCGCCACAAAGTGATTAAACAAGCGGATATTGTCTTGGCCTTATTTCTTTTGGGAGATAAATTTTCGACAGAAGAAAAAAAGAAGAATTTTAAATATTATGATCCGATTACAACAGGTGATTCATCTCTTTCAGCCTGCATTCAAGGTATTATTGCCGCAGAGATTGGTGACTATGAATTAACCATGAAATATATGCGTTATGCTGCTCTTATGGATTTAGCCAATGTGGGAGGTAATGTTAAAGATGGGGTCCATGTAGCTTCAATGGGAGGGACATGGATGGTTATTGTTTATGGGATAGCTGGTATGAGGGATTATAATGGCCGTATTTCTTTTGATCCAAGAATGTCCGAATATACTAAACATCTTAAATTTACTTTACTGATAAGAAAACAATTATTGGAGATTGATATTCAATTAAACTCTGTAACGTATACGTTGTTAAAGGGAAGCAAGTTAACTATTTATCATCAAAATGAAGAAATTAGACTTTTAACAGATCAGCCGAGGATAAAAGATTTAAAATGTGTTAATCGACTTGATAGGGATTGTGAATGTAAAATGAAATCAAAGAGTCATGAAGAGGGTGTTGTAAGAAATGATGCATCATTATAGCAATACCAATTATATTAAATAATTCTTAAAAATGTTTAAAATATTAATTTCCTTTATATTAATAAATTTTATGGTTATTCCACTACCTTTTGCAGAAGCGAAGCCAGAAGTTAAAAATATTTTGATAGATATTCGCCAAAGATATTCGGATGTACCCTATATTTCAGTGAATCAATTATATCAATGGTTAAATAATGAAAATATGTCACCACCATTAATTATTGATGTACGTGAAAAAAAGGAATATGCTGTCAGTCATTTGCCTGGAGCTATTTGGGTGGGGAGTAAAAACAAACAGGTCTTTAAATTTTTAAAAAATGAAGTTGAGCAAAAAATTATATTGTACTGTTCTATTGGAGAGCGGTCTGCCAAGATGGTTCGTTGGTTAGAGCGAAAAGGGGTTAAAAACATTTACAATCTAGAAGGTTCTATTTTTCAATGGGCAAATGAAGGGCTTCCTATTTTTAAAGAGCAAAAAAAAGTTAAGAAGGTTCATCCGTTTAATAAGCATTGGGGGCAGCTTTTAAAAAAAAAATATCACTAATGGAATGGCTTTTTTTTATTTAAGTAGTACTGGAATAACTTTAGTTAAAGCATTAAAATGAAGCCTTATGATTGAGAGAGAATTATGATATTATATTTTTATTTAAATTTTGGCAAATGCTTTTGGATTTAGAAAAATTAATTTTAAAAAATATAAATTAAATAGGGAGTAATGATTATGAACAAAAAATTTTCTTTAGGATTGATAATTTTAATTACTGTGATTGTATTGAGTTTTTCTTTTAATGCGATTGCTCAAAAAAATAAGGATATGTTTCGGTTTGATCCTAATGCTCCTAAATTAGGTGATGCGATGGAAGAAGTTTTAAAAAAAAGAATTTTAAACGAAAAAGAGACATTATCAACTTTAAAGGATATTAAAGGACTTTTAAAAGAAATTAGAAATACTCTTAATATAATACAAAACGATCTTCCAAAGAAAAATCAAGAACTGGAATAAATGCGTCTAAAAACCGTAAAAAATCAGCAATTCCCGCTCGGCCAAACAGTTTAATTAATTTTGTGGTGAGTTGAGATATTTCCTATAATATCTCAAAAAACCGAAAAAGTTTTTAATTTTCGTCGTTCTTTCTCAACTGAAAAAGGTCAAAAACAAGCCATCGAGTACAAAGGGACATCTGTCAGTTTTTACACATATCACATTGCTTACAAAAATTTTTGTGGAACTGCTCTGTAATGTCATTTTTTACGATGTGTTCAAAATAATAGGCTT
>UOGJ01000030.1_pt1 | contig 23163 bp, 26 predicted proteins | sample 1989031 | NCBI WGS metagenome assembly UOGJ01 (sample SAMEA4712195, study PRJEB27164) | hydrothermal vent metagenome | biome: marine basaltic hydrothermal vent biome; feature: marine hydrothermal vent; material: mineral | place: Pacific Ocean | collected 2011-06-14/2011-07-23 | depth 1719 m | reverse complement strand
ATACTGCCGAACAGGTTTTTATGCCGTTAACGGTGGGAGGCGGGATTAATAGTATTGAAGATATCAGAGAGCTTCTTAACGCCGGAGCAGATAAAATTTCAATGAATACTTCTGCTGTCGATAGCCCAGAATTAATTCGGGAAGCAGCTAATACTTTTGGAAGTCAGTGTATTGTTATTGCTGTCGATGGTAAGAAGGTTTCTGATCATTGGGAAGTATACACACACGGCGGACGGACACCGACAGGAAAAGATGTTATTGAATGGGTCAAACAGGCTGAAGAACTTGGAGCCGGAGAAATTTTATTAACCAGTATGGATGCCGATGGAACCAAAGATGGTTTTGATATTGCCATGACCAAAGCGGTGTGTGAAGCCATCAATATTCCGGTCATTGCCTCAGGTGGAGCAGGATGTCCGGAAGATTTTTATCACGTCTTTACAAAAACAACAGCTGATGCTGGTTTAGCCGCCTCTATTTTTCATTACAATGAACATCCGGTTCAAGAAGTTAAACAATATTTAAAGGAAAAGAAAGTTGAGGTACGTTTATGAAAGAAGTGGAAACAATTCAAATTACTCCAAGAACTTTAAAAAAATTAAAATTTAATAGTGATGGGTTAATCCCAACTATTATTCAGGATTGGAAAAGTAAAGATGTTTTGATGATGGCATACATGAATATTGATTCTCTTAAAGCAACATTAAAAGAGGGGAAGACCTGTTTTTGGTCACGTTCTCGTCAAGAATATTGGGTCAAAGGAATGACATCGGGACATTTTCAATTTGTTAAAGGGGTTTATTATGATTGTGACTGCGATACCTTATTAATCAAAGTACGCCAAGTCGGATTCCCTTGTCATACGATGAAAGAGAGTTGTTTTTATAGAAAGATTAAACAGACAACAAAATGATCACAGAAAAAGAATTTTTAAAATTAACACAAAAGGGCAATCTTATTCCTGTTTATAAAGAAATTTTAGGGGATTTAGATACGCCGGTTTCTGCCTACTTTAAGATTGCCGATAAGGCCAAATATTCTTTTCTTTTAGAATCTGTGGAAGGGGAAGCCAAAGTCGCGCGATTTTCTTTTTTAGCCAAGAATCCAGAACTCATTCTTGAGACAAAAAATCAAAAAGCGACAATTACGCGATTTGTAAAAGATAAAGCCATTAAAGAAGTTTATGAAATAAGTGATAGTCCGTTAGACTTTATTCGTAACATTTTAAAACAATATAAATTTGTCAATGTAGAGGGGCTTCCTCGATTTTGTGGAGGTTTGGTTGGGTATATGAGTTATGATATTGTGCGGTTTTTTGAAAAAATTCCTCAAAATACAACGGATGATTTAAAGCTGCCGGATATGCTTAAAGTATTGGCTAAGGATTTAGTGATTTTTGATCACTTAAGTCATACGATTAAAATTGTTTCCTGTGTACATATAAAAGAAGGTTTTTCAAAAGCAGAAAAAATTAAAGCGTACAGCCAGGCAATTAAACAGATTAACCAATTGCAAAAGGAACTTCATCAGCCACTTTCAACACAACATCATCGTCACAAAAAACCTTCAACAACACAGTTAAAAGTAAAATCTAACTTTACTCAGCCTCAATTTGAGAAAATTGTTAACGAAGCAAAGAAGCAGATTAGGGCAGGCGAAATTATACAGGTTGTATTATCCCAAAGATTTTCAGTTGATGTAAAAACAGATCCTTTTAATATTTATAGAACTTTACGAGGTTTAAACCCTTCACCATATATGTATTATTTGAATTTTGATAAAATACAAATTATTGGTGCTTCTCCTGAACTTCTTGTGCGGTGCGAAGATGGCATTGTCGAAACACGTCCGATTGCCGGTACGCGGCCACGTGGTAAAAATGAAAGTGAAGATGACGCTCTTGCACAAGATCTTCTTAATGATCCAAAGGAAAAGGCAGAGCATATTATGCTTGTTGATTTGGGGCGTAATGATTTAGGTCGTGTATGTAAAAAGGGAAGCATTGCTTTATCAGAATTTATGAATGTTGAAAAGTATTCGCATGTGATGCATATTGTCAGCAATGTGAAAGGAAAACTTAGAAAAGACAAAGATGATTTGGATGTATTGAAAGCGGCCTTTCCAGCCGGAACCCTTTCTGGTGCCCCTAAAATTCGAGCTATGGAAATTATAGAAGATTTGGAAAAAGTTCAACGCGGTCCTTATGGAGGCTGCATCGGCTATTTCAGTTTTTCTGGAAATTTAGATACCTGCATTACCATTCGCACGATTGTTGTCGCAAAAAATAAAGCGTACGTTCAGGCTGGCGCAGGCATTGTCTCTGATTCAAATCCAAAAAAAGAATTTCAAGAAACCGAAAACAAAGCCAAAGCACAAATTAAAGCCATCGAGTTGGCACATAGGCAGTTTTAGTAAAAAGTATTAAATTTTTTTTGGACTTCATTATAAATACATTAATATCAATGTTTGATATGTTAACTTATACCAATTCCACTAATTAATTCCTGATTTAATTTTATTTGTCTCGATGATGTTACGAGCAAATAAGCTTTTTAATTGAGTACTTATTTAATGGAATTGGTATTATTTAAATTGTAGAATAAATTTAGAAGTTAATATTATATACAATAGAAGACTATGAATATTACCAGTATTGACCATATTGTTCTGACGGTTAAGCATGATATTAAAATTAATAAAAACTGGAGTTTATGAAAAAAGCGATTATTGTTGGAGCAACATCGGGAATAGGGTGTGAGTTGGCGAAAGTTCTTTTTGCTGATGGATATGCCATTGGTATTACGGGGAGGAGACTACATCTGCTTGAAAAGTTAAAAAATGAACTTCCCAATCGATCTTTTATTAAGCTAATGGATGTTTCAAATGAAAATGCTAGAAATGATTTAAAAAACCTCATTGATGAAATGCAGGGTGTTGATCTGATTGTTATTAGTGCAGGGATCGGATCAATTGATCCGAAACTACCCTGGAAGAAAGAAAAAGAAACAATAGAAACTAATGTGTTGGGTTTCACAGCGATGGCTAATGTTGCTTACCATTATTTTCAACAAAAAGGATCGGGGCATTTACTGGGAATATCATCTATTGCTGCTATTCGTGGAGGTGATTCTCCTGCATACAACGCGTCAAAGTCATTTGTATCTAACTACCTACAGGGTCTTCAATATATCGTAGCAAAAGGGAAAAGCACTATAGTGGTTACGGATGTTCAGCCGGGCTTTGTTGATACCGATATGGCACAAGGAGAAGGTTTGTTTTGGGTCGCATCCCCTCAAAAAGCAGCCGCTCAGATATACAGGGCAATAAAAAATAAAAAAAGACATGTGTATATTACGAAACGATGGAGGGTAATCGGGTGGTTGTTAAAAATGATGCCAGATGCTGTTTACAATAGACTGTAATGTTTCTAACAAATAGTTCCAGCGAATTTTCTAAAGCGGCGGTTGTTTGTGCCATTCGCAATCCCTTCATTATAGTACAACTCACTGCCACTTTAGCCAGCCGCTGAGCATGATGTTAGGTGTTTGGTACCCGAATTCAGAAAGAGCATTATCGTATAATCCGTAAAGGATGAAGCTAATGAAAAAGAAAGATTTAAACTATTTAGTGTCAGTTTATAAAGAGCAACAGGGGGATATGCAGGTTGCTTACTCTGAGTTAGTAAAATATGTTCAGAAGTTGAAAACGCTATTTTCAAAAGAATTGGGTCAAAAATTTTCTTTTGGAAATGTATTTCAAGGCTATATGGACTATACATATTTTTATCTCTCAAATGATCATTTAAAAAACAAAAAGCTAAAATTAGGGCTTGTGCTAAATCACAAAGAAATGAGGTTTGAGATTTGGCTTTTAGGTCAAACCAAAGAAATCCAAAGAAAGTACTGGAATTTATTGAAAGACACTAAGTGGGTAAAAGGCTCTGAAATTCCTCAATATTCAGTCTTTGAGGTTGTGCTTGTTGATAACCCTAATTTTAACGACTTAGGGACTATAAATTAATAACCGGTACACTTTTTAGTTTTTGAGGATTAATTGTATAATTCCATTCACCATGAAACTTTGATGTTTTAATATTTAAAGATTCCATTTTGTTATTTTAAATTTAATTAGTACATGAATGTGTGTATAATTTAAAAATTTATTGTAATTATTGGTTTTAATTGTATACTCATTGTATATCTCTTCTATGGGAAGGATATTTAAATAAAGGACTATATTATGCATGTTCAAATTCAAAAATGGGGGAACAGTCTTGCTTTTCGAATTCCAAAAGTTTATGCACAGGATGCCCATGTTCAACAGGGGTCAACAGTTGATTTATCGTTAGTCGATGGAAAAATTATTTTGGCTCCAATAGCTAGAGAATCGTATACACTTAAAAATCTTTTAGATAAGGTGGATAAAAATAATATTCATGGTGAATGTGATTTTGGCAAAAACGTTGGGAAAGAAGTATGGTGATGGTTTCTCGTTTTGTTCCGAATCGTGGAGATATTGTTTGGATTGATTTGAATCCACAGGCAGGGCATGAGCAATCAGGAAGACGTCCTGCTTTAGTTGTATCTCCAGAAAGTTATAATAAAAAAGTTGGTTTGGCTATTTTTTGTCCGATAACGACACAAATTAAGGGATATCCTTTCGAAGTCATTATTCCTGATGGTCAAAAAGTTCAGGGTGCGATTTTATCTGATCAAGTCAAAAGTTTGGATTGGAAAATACGAAAAGTTAAATTTATTTGTAGCATTTCCTCTGTAATCACCGCTAATGTTTTAAAAAAAATGAAAACGCTTATTGTAATGTGAAAAATGAAGGGAAATTTTTTAGTTGACTTAGAGGCAGATATCTTTATTATATTAAAAATTTATTTAGTTTATTATTATAAGGAAGGGTAGTTTATGGGGATCACAAAAGTTACAGTAAGTATCACAGATTTAGCAAAATCTAAATCTGGTTATGAAAATTCTTTTTTAGTAGATACAGGAGCTATTGATTGTATGGCTCCAGAAAGTGAACTTATTAAGGCTGGTATTGAAGTCGAAGGTAAAAGCATTTATGAATTAGCGAATGGACAGCCTATTGAGTATAAATATGGATTTGCCAGAGTTGGTTTTATGGGCGCAGAAACCGTTGCACAAGTTATTTTTGGTCCGGAAGAAGCAGAACCCATTTTGGGTGTTGTTGCTTTAGAAAATGTGGGAATTGCTGTTGATCCGGTTTCTAGGACGCTTAAAAAAATGACAGCTAAATCTTTAAAAATGATAAAAGTTTAAAAAAAAAGAGGAGAACGTAATGGAAGTAAGAATTAGATTACAACGTGCAGGAAATAAATCGGCAAAGAATCGTCATAATTATCGCGTCGTGGCGATATCAAAAACTAAAGCGCGTGATTCACGTCATTTAGAGATTCTTGGTCATTATGATCCTGCCCGTGAACCAGCCGTTTTTGAAATTAATCAAGAAAAATTAGAAAAATGGTTAGGCCAAGGCGCGCAAATGAGTGATACGGTTAAGTCGTTGGTTAAAAATAATAAAAAATAACGTAGGGCAGTAATTTATTACGCCCTTTTTTTTGTGATTTATTATTTTATTTATTGTTTGATTTATTATTTTATTATCCAAGGGTTTGATAAATCAAACCCCTACGAATAGATCGGAGATTTCATGCCCACAGAACAAATAGCAAATCCACTTTCTCAAATGTTTCCTTTAGTTATTATATTTTTAATTTTTTATTTTCTTGTGATTAAGCCTCAGAAAAAACAGCAAAAAGAACAGAAAAACATGCGTACTACACTTAAAAAAAATGATCAGGTTGTTACTTCCGGTGGAATTCACGGTACGGTTGTTACGGTAAAAGATAAGACAGTTATGGTCCGAATTGATGATAACGTAAAAATTGAGTTTGATAAGGAGTCGATTTCAACGGTAGTAAAAAAGACTTAAATCTCAGGAAAGGAAGCCTCATGAAAAACCTACGCAACAGAATCATCATTATTATTGGCGTGCTTTTGGCAGCTATTTTTTTCACATTTTTCGTGCAAAAATTCAACAAGGATCCTAAAAAAGCAAAACAAAAAGTCAATATTAATTATGGATTAGACCTTAAAGGCGGCATGCATTTAGTTCTTAAGGTAGACACTGAAATATTGGATGAAAATGCAAAAAAAGATGCTGTTTTGCGTGCCATTGAAATTTTACGTAATCGTATTGATAGCATCGGCGTAGGTGAAACGGTTATCCAGCGTCAAGGGGAAAGTGAAATTCTGATTCAGTTGCCTGGTATTACAGACCGAGACTCCGCCATTAAGCTTATTGGGCAAGTGGCTAAACTTGAATTTCGTTTAGTCAATGATGATCCTAATGCATTAAAGGAATCCTTGTCAGGGAATACACCTGTAGGCTATGTTCTTAAGACTATTAAAAAAGAAGATGATGAACCGATTCTCCTTGAAGCTAAAGTCGCTTTATCTGGGGAAACTATTTCTGATGCGCGTGTTGATTTTGATCAAACAGGATTTGGGCAACCGTTTATTTCATTGACATTTAATGGGCAAGGTAAAAGAGCGTTTGCGCGTCTTACTAAAGAAAATGTTGGCCGGCGTTTAGCCATTATTATCGACGGTACCGTTTTATCCGCACCAAATATTAATGAACCGATTTTAGGCGGACAAGGGCAGATTACAGGACAATTTACCTTTGAAGAGGCGTCCTCATTAGCTTTATCCCTTCGTTCCGGAGCCTTGCCGGTGCCCATGCATATTGAAGAAGAACGAACGATTGGGCCACTATTAGGGAAAGACTCTATTAATGCTGGGATTACTGCGACTACTATTGGCGGAGCTTTAGTTTTGGCATTTATGTTAATCTACTATTTGAAGGCAGGGATTATTTCAAATGTTGCCTTACTTCTTAACTTACTTCTAATTTTTGGAACCATGGGTTTACTTAACGCCTTACTTCCAGAATCACAATTGACATTAACACTTCCTGGAATCGCCGGTATTATCCTGACACTTGGAATGGCGGTGGATGCTAATGTTCTTATTAATGAACGTATTAGGGAAGAAATCCAAAACGGACGGCCATTAGGAGCAGCGGTTAATAGTGGATTTAATAAAGCTTTAAAAGCTATTGTCGACTCAAATTCGACAACACTGATCGCCGCGTTTATGCTTTTTCAGTTTGGTTCCGGCCCTATTAAAGGATTCGCTGTAACACTTTCCATCGGACTTATTGTGAGTTTATTTACGGCTCTTTTTGTGACGAGGACAATATTTAATGCTCTTATTGAATTTAAATTATTAAAAAGCCTTCCAATGCTAAGTTTTTTTGCTGATACAAAAATTAATTTTGTGTCTAAACGTTTTATTTGTTTTGTACTTTCAATAGGGCTTGTGGTTGCAAGTATTTTTGTTCTTGCACAAAAAAAGCAAGCGGCTTACGGAATTGACTTTGTCGGTGGACAGATTCAAGAATACCGTTTTACCACACCGATTAAAGCCGAAGTATTGCGCGATACGCTCAAAGGGGTTAATTTAGACGATGCTGTTATTCAGCAATTTGAAGAAGCCCCGGAAAATGTCATTATTCGTACTTCAGAAGACACGTATGACATTGTGAATAAAGGCTTGAAAGAAGCCTTTCCTGATAATAAATTTGATATTCTTCGTATTGAAAGAGTTGGCCCTGTTGTTGGAAAGGCCTTACGTAAAGCTGCTATTTTCGCCATTATTTTCGCGTTAGGTGGCATTTTTATTTTTGTTGGATTTCGTTTTAAACATTTTGATTTTGCCATGGCTGGTGTTATCGCCCTTTTGCATGATGTATTTATAACACTAGGACTTCTTGTTATGATGGGGCGGCAGGTGGATCTTTTAGTTGTCACCGCACTTTTGACCATTGCTGGATATTCCATCAATGACACCATTATTATTTACGACCGTGTTCGGGAGAACAGGAGTAAATTTAAAAAACAAAGTTTAGCTGATATTATTAATATGAGCATTAACCAAACACTCGGTCGTACAATTCTTACAACCATCACAACCCTCCTCGTTGTTGTCACCCTTTTCCTCAAAGGAGGCGAAGTCCTTAATACATTTGCATTATGTCTTATGATTGGCTTCATTGCCGGAACATACTCCACCATCTTCATCGCATCCCCACTGGTTTTAGCGTGGGAAGGGAAGAAGAAGTAAGTTATTGGATTTAAATTTTTTCCAGAAACCGTCAGTTTATGACAGTTTCTGGATTTTTTTTATTTATGTAGTTAATCATTAATGATTAGTTATAGAAATGAAATGTATTTTTTCCTTGAATTTTTTCAAAAATATTGTATTATTTCTATAGATAATCAATAATGATTAATTAAGTAAATGATATGAGTTATCTTACATTTAGACAAAAATTTCAAAACCTTCCCTATATTTCTACCGCTGATATTATTAAAGAGGAAGCGAATTCTCAAGTTATGCGTAACCAGCTTAGGCGGTGGGAAACTAAAGGCCTTATTATTAAACTTCGTAAGGGAATTTATGTTTTTAATGATAATGACTATAAAGGCAGCAGCACTGGATTTGACTTAAAATATTTTGCTGGTCAGATTTATGGCCCTTCTTATGTAAGTATGGAATATGCGTTAAGTTTTTATGGCTTTATTCCGGAAGGTGTAGAATTCATTACTTCTATTACTACGCAAAAGACAACACGGTTTAAGAATGGGTTAGGACATTTTATGTATCAGCATATTAAGCCGCAGGCCTTTCGGGGTTTTCAAAAAATAGGGGATGAAAAATTGCCTATTTTTATGGCGGAACCGGAAAAGGCGGTTGTTGATTTTCTGTATTTAAATTTAAGTAAATTTGGAAAAAACACAAAAGATGTTTTAGAGCATTCGTATCGATTTCAAAATATGGAAGAAATTAATGAAGAAAAGTTAAGATATTTTGGGGAATTATTTCATACAAAGAAACTTATGGTTGTTATTGAACAGGTGTGTCAGATGGTTAAAGAGGAAAAATTATGATTGAAGTTATTCAACAGCAATTTAAAGAGTCTATGTCTTTTGATGATAAGCTGAATGTAACGCGAGAGTTATTGCAGGTTCTATGTTTGAAAATTATGAGTGACAAAAAAATGTTTGAGCATGTTGCTTTTTTAGGAGGAACATCACTGCGTATTTTATTTAACTTACGAAGGTTTTCCGAGGATCTTGATTTTTCTTTAATTAAAAAAGAGGGATATTCGACGGAAGAAATTAATAAAAAATTTATTAAAGCCTTTGGTTTATATGGATTTAGAGTAGAAACAAAAATGAAATCAGTTGGTGCCGTGCAGAGTATTATGATGAAATTTGTAGGATTATTGAAAGAACTAGGTTTGTCTAATTTGCCTCAACAAAAATTATTGATTAAATGGGATGTTGATACTAATCCCCCTCTTGGAGGCAATGTTATAGATACGATTGTTAATAAGACCTATGTTTTTGGGGTGTCCCATTATGATTTACCGTCGCTTTATGCAGGAAAACTGCATGCTTGTTTTTATCGTACGTATACGAAGGGAAGAGATTTTTACGATTTTGCGTGGTATCTTGGAAAAAAAATTAAACCAAACCTTACTTTATTAAATAATTCTATTAGACAATCACAAGAAAAAGATGAAAATCTTAATGATAAAAATTTTAAGAATTTTTTATTGCGCAATATTGAACGCATTAATTTTAATGAGGTCCGAAAAGATGTGGAACGATTTTTAGAAGATAAAAATGAATTAAACATTTTTGATTTAAAAATGTTTCAAAATACCATTAATACAGTTTATGTTTAACTCCCTAGAACTATTCATCAATCAAACCATTGATCAAGATATTGTCTTAAATAACTTAGCCGCGCTTAGTTACCGTCGAAAGAAACGTGTTTCTGTCGAAGGAGATTTTAGTCATCTGGGGGAGATTATTGAAATTTTTCCGGCAAGTTTTGATGGGCCTGTACGGATTGATTTTGATGATGATAAAATCGAACGTATTGCCAGTGTCAATACAGATGGACGATCCATCTGGCAGCATCGTATTATTGTGATCCTTCCTTTTAAACCCTCCTCCAAAGATATTTTTACCGCCGATACACCGCTTAATACTTTTGTAGATATTCAGGATGGCGATTATGTTGTGCATAATCAACATGGTATTGGAAAACTGTTAGGGATTGAAGAACTTGATATTTCCAATGAAAAACAAGAGCATTTGGTTATTGAATATGCTGGCGGAGATAAGTTGTTTGTTCCTAAACATGATTTATGCCTGGTGCAGAAATATGTGAGTTTTAATAAAAAACCGCCGCGGTTGTATAAATTAGGAAGTAAAGAATGGAAAAGAGTTAAGGGCAATATTCAAAAAAGTTTGCAGCGCATGGCCGCAGAATTATTACGGATTCAGGCGGTTCGGGCGAGTTTGCGTGGGTACGCGTTTGCGCAAGAAGATAAGGAATGGATTAAAGAATTTGTAAAAGGTTTTCTGTTTAAGGAAACACCAGATCAAATTAAGGCTATGGAGGATGTTAAAAATGATATGGAAAAACCTAAGCCTATGGACCGTTTGTTATGTGGAGATGTTGGGTATGGGAAAACAGAAGTAGCATTGCGTGCGGCCTTTAAGGCGGTTATGGATAATAAGCAAGTAGCTGTTTTGGTTCCAACGACAATTTTAGCGGAACAGCATCATTATAATTTTTCACAGCGTCTTAAAAATTTTCCGGTTAAAGTAGGAATGCTGAGCCGTTTCCGTACGAAAGTGGAGCAAGCAAAAATTATCAAAGAGCTTCAGGAGGGGAAGGTTGATATTATTATCGGAACACATCGATTATTATCAAAGGATATTGCCTTTACAGACCTTGGTTTGATTATTATTGATGAAGAACAACGTTTTGGTGTGAAAGCAAAAGAACGCTTGAAGCATATGCGGCTTCTTGCTGATATTTTAACACTGACAGCGACCCCTATTCCGCGCACACTCCATATGGCTTTGACCGGCGCCAGAGACATGTCCGTATTAGCCACACCACCACCAAATCGTCAGGCAGTGAAAACACATATTGTAGAGTTTGATGAAGCTGTGATTAAACGAGCTATTAATAAGGAATTAAAGCGAAAGGGGCAGGTTTTTTTTCTTCATAACCGGGTTGAAGATATTACGCAAATTGCTACAATAATAGGGCGTTTGGTGAAAAAGGCTAGGATCGCGGTTGGTCATGGTCAGATGTCCCCTCGTGCTTTAGAAGACATTATGTTTAAGTTTTTAGAAGGGGAGATTGATGTTTTAATTTGCACGACGATCATTGAATCCGGCATTGATATTCCTAATGCAAATACGCTTATTATTAATCGTGCTGACCGTTTCGGATTAGCAGATTTGCATCAGTTGCGTGGCCGTGTAGGACGGTGTGAAAAAGAAGCGTATGCTTATTTTCTTATTCCACCACGCAAGGCGCTGTCACCGGATGCTGCTTTACGTATTGAGGCTATTGAAAAGTACAGTGACCTTGGGTCAGGGTTTCATATTGCTTTTGAAGATTTACAACTGCGTGGCGCAGGGAATTTGTTGGGTTCAGAGCAGCACGGTTATATTACAAGTATTGGTTTTGATTTATATTGCCGGTTGCTTAAGGAGTCGGTTGATAATTTAAGGAAAGACAAATTAAGGATAAAAAAATGAAAAATTTTAAAAATATTATTTTAGCAATGTGTATTATCTTTGGTTCATGCACACAGAGTTTTGCTTTTGAAGATGCGATTATCGCTGTTGTCAATGATGAGCTTATTACGCTGAAGGACTTGAAGGATTATGTTCGATCGACTTATGCGAGTCTGGTGGCGCAAGGAATGGATGAACAGAAAATTCAAGTGATTATGGAGGATTTGGAAAAAAATGGAGTTAATAAACTTATTGAAGATAGTCTAATTTTGAGTAGAGCCAATGATCTTGGAATTATTGTGCGAGATAAAATTATTGATGAACGGATAAAAGATCTTAAGAAGAAATATCCTTCAGAGCAGGTTTTTATTGGTGGGTTAGTAAAAAATGGATCTAGCTTAACGGATTTACGTAATAAAATTAAAGATCAGTTAAAGATTCAATTTGTCGTTGATCATGAAATAAAATCAAAACTATATATTACGCCTCAAGAAGTGACAGAATTTTATGAACAAAACATTGAAAAGTTTAAGAAAAAAGAGCGTGTAAATTTAGATTCTATTTTTATTGCTTTTAAGGAAGATGAAAAACGTGCACAACAGCGTATACAAGAGGCATTGAAACTCATTGAAGAAGGCAAGAGTTTCAGGGACGTTGCCAAGCAATTTTCCGATACACCATCCATTGGTGTTATTGAAAAAGGGCAAGTGCTTCCGATGATTGAAGATGTCGTTTTTAATTTGAGTAAAGGCGATATTTCGTCAGTAATAACCGTTAGTAATGGGATGTTTATTTTTAAATTATTAGGGAAGACCGTTGCGCAGAGTGCGCCTTTAGATGAGGTTAAGGAATATGTTTCTAATATGCTGGAGCAAAAAAAATTTCAGGAAAAAATTATGGCATGGCTAGAGAAGCTCAAGCAAGAGGCTTATATTGAAATTAAGCAGTAATATTATTGGTATCACCATGGGCGATCCTTACGGGATAGGTCCGGAAATCATTGTTAAGGCTCTTCGAAAATCTTCTATCCGTAAACAAGCTTATTTTAAAATTATTGGAGATTATGAAGTTTATCGTCAACAAGGCGGTAAAAATTATCAGAATTGTTCTTTTATTAATATTAAAGAAAATAATGGAGGGAGGGCGTCGTTATTATATTTACAGACGGCGGTAGATCTTTTAAAGAAAAAAAAGATTACTGGTTTAGTTACAGCACCTGTTTCTAAAGAGGCTATTGCGAAGGTTGAGCCTTCATTTATCGGGCATACGGAGTTTTTAGCTGAAGCGTTTAATATCAAAAATGTTGGCATGTTTTTTGTCAGTGATCAAATGCGTGTTATTATTGTCACAAGGCACCTTCCTTTAAATGAAGTTAGTCATGCCGTGACAACTTCAGAAGTTTATAAAACCATACAACTTACATATCAATATTTACAGAAGATGTTTAAAATTAAAAATCCTATTATTGCCGTTTGCGGCCTTAATCCGCATGCTGGTGAGAACGGAAAGATGGGGACAGAAGAAAAAACAAAAATTATTCCGGCACTCCAGAAAGCCCGACGTAATAAAATAAACGTAGAAGGCCCTTTTGCTGCCGACACCCTTTTTTCTCCAGACATTGCCAAACACTATGATGCCATCGTAGCGATGTATCATGATCAGGGGTTGATACCAATCAAAACATTATGTTTTAAAAATTTAATTAACCTCACCATTGGCCTTCCTTTTATCCGCACCTCCCCGGCCCATGGAACAGCTTTTGATATTGCAGGCCAAAATAAAGCCAATTCTTCTTCTATGGAGGCATCGATATGTTTATGTGCCAGTTTTTCTAATATATTAAATTGATAATTCTTATTTTCATGTTAGTATTTCTTTTATGACTTTTTTTAAAAAAAATACCTATTATTTTCTAATACTTATTTTCTTTTTATCTGGATGTGCTACAGTTCAAGAAACCTCACCGGAAAAAATTTTGACACAAATGCCAGAGCTTGTTCCTATCAAGATAGTGCAGGGTGTTGATGTTCAAGAGGAAATTCAGCCGGAGGTGGCTGTTGAATTGTCGAATATTGAAGATGAACCTGTTGAAGTTATACAACAAAAAAAAGGTGTTATTTTTGCTAAAACAGATTTTCAAGGGGTGCTTAAAACAAGTTATGTAAAACTTCTTTTTGAAGATCAAAATGATCCTGAAAATAAATTACAGCTTTATATTGGCGATAAATCTAAGCAGATTGCTTTTCCCTGGGAAGTCAAGACCGTTGAACCAGGATATTTTTTTATTGAACTTCCAGAGGGTAAATATAAGATTACGCAGGTGGTTATTCCTGTAGGATCAACTACAGCAGAAGAAACGTTGGATATTAATTTAGAGGTTATCGCAGATACTATTTCCTATATTGGAACTTTACAAATGATAGGGACTAAAGAAAAAATTAAACTGGGAGGTGTTCCTTTAATTAAGCCAGGGTTTGAATATACCGTGGCTATTCTTGATGAACATGTAGAAGGGCAGGCCATTTTTATAGAACGTTACCCGGATGTTACCCAACCAGTCAATGTTAAGTTAATGTGGATAGGAGCGAATAAGTGAAAAACTACGATTATGGGATTATTGGAAACTGCTCCAGTGCAGCATTAGTTAACTCTGACTGCAGTATCGAGTGGCTGTGTTTGCCTTACTTTGACTCCCCATCACTGTTTGCAAAAATTTTGGATGATAATAACGGAGGGTTTTTTAAGATTAGTGGCGTGGATACAGTTAATGTTACGCAAGATTATATTCTACATACGGCCATTCTTAAAACAACCTTTGAAACTAAGCAGGGCTCTTTTGAAGTGAATGATTATATGCCACGATTTGAGGCCTATCGTGGGGGAGGGTATACATGCCATTCTGAAATTCATCGGAAGTTACGGGTTATTTCCGGAAAACCACGGATTAAGGTAGAACTTATCGCTAGACCTAATTATGCGTATAGTGAAGCGGATTATATGATTAAGGATGATTATATTAAAATCACGTCACAGGAAGGGCGCGGGCATTACAATAGTTTTTATTTTTATAGTAATTTAGATTATCAAAAAATCCTCGATTGTAAAGAAATTGAATTAGATAAATATTCCTATTTTCTGTTGTCTTATCATGAGAAATTAGAGCCTATTGATAATGATAAAATATTTTTAGAGTATGAAAAAACAAAATCGTATTGGCTTGACTGGGTGCAGCGGACACATTATCCGAAAAAATATAAAGAAGAAGTTTTACGTTCAGCGATTACATTAAAACTTTTAATGTATCAACGCACAGGAGCGGTGATTGCGGCAGCGACCACTTCATTGCCGGAGATTATTGGGAAAGACCGCAATTGGGACTATCGTTTTTGCTGGATTCGTGATGCGGCTATGATTATTGATTTGTATGTGCGTATTGGGCATATTGAATCAGCCGATGGATTTATTGATTTTATTCTTAACCGGATGCAGCTTAAACACGAAGATATTGGCGTCATGTATGGTATTAATGGAGAAGAAAAATTGGAGGAATATACGCTTGATCATCTTCCAGGATATATGAATTCAAAACCAGTACGTATTGGTAATGCTGCGTATAAACAGAAACAAAATGATCTTTATGGGGAATTAATCGAAACAATTTATACCTATTTTGTCATTAATCGCCGTAATAGCTTTCAGGTTAGTGAAGAAATTTGGACGATGACACGCTCTTTAGTGAATCGTGTCAAAGCGATTTGGCATGGAAAGGATAGTGGTATTTGGGAGCGACGTGAGGCATTACAACATTATGTACATTCGAAGTTAATGAATTGGGTGGCTATGGATCGTGCGGTGAAAATTTCCAAGTTTATTAATAAAACACAATATGTTGAAGAGTGGTCGGCTTTAGCCGAAGAGATAAGAATAGATATTCTTAAAAATGGGTGGAATGAAGAATTACAGGCTTTTACGATGTATTATGGTTCGGAAATTTATGATGCCTCTAATTTGTTAATGCTTCATTATGGTTTTTTACCACCAGATGACCCTCGTATTGTCAGTACGGTAAAACAATATCGTAAACATTTAGTGAGCAAAGGGTTTACCTTTCGCTATATTGCAGAGGACGAGTTTGGGGCTCCGGAAAATGCTTTTCTTGTATGTTCATTTTGGATGATTAATTCATTATATTTAATAGGAGAAGAAAAAGAAGCGCGTGAAATGTTTGAAAATGTATTAAGCTGTGCTAATCATTTGGATCTTTTTTCCGAAGATGTAGAGATTTCCACGAAAAGGCTTACAGGGAATTTTCCACAAGGATATTCTCATCTGGCTTTTATTCAGACAGCACTTTTGTTAGAAACAGATTATAATTGGAGTGACGCTTTTTCATTGAAGATAACAAATAATTATTTTAATTAAAGGGGGGGATTGTGAAATTATTTTTGACGTTTGTTTTAATGGTTACTTTAATGGGTTGTGCAACAGCACCTAAGTCACAAGTAACCAATTCACCAACAGCTTTAAATAGTATGCAAATAAAGATAGAAGCGATGGAAGATCAATTGGCGCAAAAAGATCAGAAAATTGAAGAGTTGCGTTATGAAGTTAAGGAATTAGCTTATCAAGTTGAGACATTAGATATGTCCGGGGTGATTGAACCAAAAAAACGAAGAAAAACATCTTCTTTTTCACAAAAATCAAAAGTTAAAAAGGGTAAATCAGAGGAAATTCTTCGCATATCGGTTGCGCCTAAAAAAGTACAACTTGCTCTGAAAAATGCAGGCTATTATAGTGGAAGTATTGATGGTAAGCTTGGAAGTCAGACACGCAAAGCTATTCGGGAATTTCAAAAAGATCATAATTTGAAAATTGATGGAATTATCGGTCAAAAAACCTGGAAAGAAATAAAAAATTATTTAGAGTAAAAAAAAGAGGGGAAGGGTTATGAGAAATTCAGTAGGTTTTTGGATTTTTATAGGAAGTTTGGTCGTTATTGTTTTAGCCACATTTCATTATCAAAAAAATAAAGAGGTCGTTCCTTTAAGTGAAATATTTCCTGATGAAGAAACAATTCCTGTGGATGTAGAATATGAATTTGTTGAAACTAAAGAGGAAGAGCCTGAGACTATTCAGGTGTCAGAAAAGGTTGAAAAAATCGAACAGGTTGAGGTAGACGCTAAAGAAGAAGTTATTGTTCCTGTTAAAGAAGTTATCAAAGAGCCTGTTAAAGCTGTTGTAAAAAATATTAAGGGAAGTTTTACTATTCAAGTGGCCTCTTTTAAGAAAAAAGATAGTGCTAACAAGAAATTGGCGGAGTTAGCTAAAAAGGGATATGACACGGCATATATTGCTTCTCGTGATTTAGGAGCTAAAGGAGTCTGGTATCGTGTGTATATAGGAAATTTTGAGACCAAAAGTTTAGCACAAAAATTTTTGGTAAAAGTAAAGTCTGATTATAAAGGAAGTTTTATTATTAAAAAGTAGTCATGCGATGAAAGATGAAATATAATTAAATGAATTGAGAAAAAAAGTTTTTTTGATATACTTTGAGTAATTATAAATTAAGTTTTTAGAGGAATAAAAAATGAAAAATATCGTACTATTGGTATTATTAAGTTTTGTTTTAATGGGTTGTACAACGACTCAAAAAGGTACATCTATTGGGGCTGTAACAGGAGCGGCTCTTGGAGGTATTATTGGACATCAATCTGGCAATGCTGGTGCAGGTGCTGCTATTGGTGGTGCGGCGGGTGCTTTAGGGGGGTATGTTATTGGGGATAAAATGAAAAAAAAATTTTGTCCTGCGGGTGGAAAACAGTATGATGAAGAGGTTAAATTTTGCCCGATTCATGGGGTGGAATTGCAATACCGGGAAAAATAAAATATTATGAAAATATTGATTGTTGATGATTCTCGAATGGATCGAAGGCTTTTGATGAGTACTTTATCTAAATCGGGCATTGAAAATGAAATCCTTCAAGCGGAAGATGGAGAGCAGGGGATTCAGCTTTTAAGTGAAAATCAAGCCGATATTGGATTGGTTTTATTAGATTGGCAAATGCCAAAAGTGGATGGTATTGCATTTATGAAAGCTGTTGTTCAGTCGCCTCTTCCAATGGATTCTATTCCTATCATTATGATTACAGCTTCGGGTTCTGACGAAAATAAAAAACTTGCCCATGATGTTAATCCTAATTTAGCTGGTTATGTCGTTAAGCCATATAAAAAGGAAGAACTCATCGAGCTTATTAATAAACATTTAAAATAATTATACATGGGCTCCTCACATCAAGCTGATAATTCAAAAGATCCTTTTTATGTTCAGGGTCTTTTGATTGTTGAAGTAACTAAACGTATTTTGATTCGACGCGCAGGCATTTCTGCTTCTAAAATAGAATCCTCTTTTAAGCTTAAACCAATAACAGAATTTATGGAACGTATGCGCATCTCCAGTTTGGATAAATTTGAAACAACGACGTATGTTTCAACCATCAATTTTTATAAAGACCTTAAAGATATGAATGCGCATAAGGCTGTTGGAGCGGTGGTAACATACATTGAAGGAAAATACATTGCTGAATTGTTAAAATGTTTAAGCTATCCTGTTGATGATCCACGGGATGAAGAAACTTTATTGGATGGCTGCGGCACTATGTGTAATTTGATTGCTGGAAATTTTAAATCTGGATTAGCACAGTTAGGGTATAAAGAATTAGAGATGTCCCATTTTTCCAGTTATCATAATGAAGTCCTTGAGGGGGTTGAATATGACATAACTCAAGAAGAGAAATATCAAGCTGATATTATGGTTGATGGAGTTAAACGCCTTGTTGTAGATTTAACCATGGGCGATGTGCCGATGGTTTAATAATAATTTTTTAAAAATTTAGGAGAAATATTAATGAAGTCCTCTAAAAAAAACGCTACTATTTTTATTGTTATTTTCGTTATTGCTGCTGTTTTTGGTGTAAAGTTTTTTTTAAGTTCCAAAAGAAATAATCAGAGTAGCATTATAGAAGCGCGTGTTAAGGGAGACAAGAAGGCTCCTTTACAGATTGTAGAGTTTATTGATTTTCAATGTCCAGCTTGTGCTATGGGAGCTAAATATCTTAAGGAGTTTATGAAAGAAAATCCTTCTGTCGTACATTTAGAAATGAAATATTTTCCTTTAAAGTCGAAGGCTTATGGTGTTTTAAGTGCTCAATATGTTGAATGCGCCTCTAAACAAGGGAAATTTTGGTCTTTTCATGATTATTTAGTTGATAGACAAGCGCAATGGCGTAAGCTAACGGATGCGAAACCAGCTTTTGAGTTGATGGCCGAAGAGCTTCAATTAGATAAAGCACAACTCGATAAGTGTTTAGTTGATGAGAAGACAACGGAAATTATTTTTAAAGATAAAAAAGAGGGACAGGATTTAGGTATTAGAAGTACACCTACATATTTTGTGAATGGTGAAATGGTCGTTGGCCCAAAAAATTTAAAAGAAAAATTAGAACATTATATAAAGAATAATTAATGCATTGGATATTAAGAATATTATTAGGTGCTTTTTTTGTTTTCTCCGGTTTTGAAAAAATCATCACTCCTTACCAAAATTTTCTATATGTTATTCAAACTTATGATTTTTTACCACCTAGCTTGGAATTTTTTGCAGCCCATACGGTTCCTTGGATAGAATTATTTTTAGGATTTTTTTGTCTCAGTGGATTATGGCTTAGGTGGAGTTTAGGTGGTATTATAGGGCTGCTTATGTTATTTATTCTTATTGTGGCACAAGCCATTATGCGTGATTTGCCTATTACGGAATGTGGATGTTTTGGTGAATCCTTATCTTTACCCCTTCCTGTTGTGATCCTTTTTGATAGTACGCTTTTATTATTGACGGGATTTTTATTGAAATGCATAGGTAAAACTAGCAAGAGAAGCTTAGATAAATATTTTGATGAAGGTTGAATAATTTTCATTTTACAGCCGATGTTTTTTCTGAGTAGGGTGCAGGGTTATGTTTCCCGCAAAAAAAATTCAACTTCCTTTTTTATTTTTATTATCCTTCATTATCTGGACATTCTATTTCTGGGGTTTTTTATCTAATAAGTTAGGCCTTGTCCTTGACGCGCGCCCTTACTATGAGCATTTTAAGTTTTTTATTGATAGTATCAGTCGAGGTATTTATCCCTTCTGGGATCCCAGCCGGCAGACAGGGGTGCCTGTTGAATTTTTTCTACGCCGTATAGGCTCCTTTAATCCATTCTATTTTCTTATTTCTCTTTTAACCAAATTAGGTATTCGTTTTCTTTTTTCTTATATGATTTTTCTTGGATTTTATTACCTGCTTGGCATGATGGGTTTTTATTGTCTAGCAAAGAAGTTTTTTAATAATACTTTTGTGGCCTTTACAGCGTATCTTTTATTAACATTCTCATCAATGGGAACACTCCTGTTCAAATCTTTCCTTATTCTTGAATTTACTCCGATGGTCTGGTTTTTTTATTTTCTTTTTTCTTTTACACAAAAACCACAGCGTTATGCGTTGTTGGGTATGACGTTTACTCTCATGATTATTGCGACAACCTACGTGCCATTTTATTTTATCACTATTTTTATGGTATTTTTAATATTCTTTTTTGGAATTTATCATCGTGCTATACCAAATATTTTTCGGAGTTATAGTCAGTTTTTTAAAAGCCATAAAATAGTTTCCTGCATATGTTTTACAGCATTTTTATTATCTTTTATTCCACCAATCCTATTCTTTCAGGAAGCCGCACGTGGTGATTTGGTTATGCCGGCACGGCATAAAGAGGTAAACTCAACAAATGTTTTAGAAGTGTCTAAACAGACTTATATGGACGGAGGCATTATGGTCACGACGATGCCTGGAGAAATGTTATTTGATTTACGGCAATTTCGTTTAGGACAGTTTTATGTTCCATTTTTTGTATTTATTATTTTATTGTTAGGGATAGTTGTTCCATTAAACAAACGTCTTGCTCTTCTTTGGTTGTGGGGGTTATTTATGTTGTTTTTAGGTCTCTATCAGGCCACGCCTCTATATGGATTTTTATATGAACACATATTTTTTTTAAAATACATGCGTAATTTTCAATTTTTTCTGTGGCTGATTTTGCTTCCCGTTGGGATTCTTATTGCTGCTGAGCATTTAAGATTATTTTTAAGCATGGATTTTCGAGGGTTTAAGACCAAATACATTCCATTTATTTTAATCATAATTATACACATCTCGGGAGGCTTATTTCTTTTTTTAAATCATGGAACACTCATTTCCTCATGGATATTATTAGGGTTGAGTTTTATTTTTTTAAACGTTATCACAAGAAAAAAAAAGATAGATTCTTTTTTTTATTTATTTTTTGTCTTATTGATTGTTGCCATACAACCTCTCGAAGTTTATCACTATCTTGGAAAAAATGCCGAAAAAAGTCCTGGAGATTATCGTTATTCGGATCCTTATTTAGGGTTTCATATTCAAAGAACAGAGATAAAAAAAATACAATTAGAAGAAGGGCGACCTCGAAAAGAGGGGAAAATATGGTATGGCGTAAAGGATTTTCATAATCTTTTAAAAACATATGATCAGGATTATTTGAATAATTATATTGGTCGAAAGTTAGTCGTTTATGACCAAGTACCAAAAAATTTTTGGGACAAGGGTCTGGATTTTTTTTCTGAGGATGAAATTCAATTGATTGCGTTTGATGTAAATGATTTAAAATTAAAAGTAAACTTTCCAACAAAGAAATTTCTTGTCTATCAAGATAGTTTCTATCCAGGCTGGAAGGCCTTTATTGATGGAGAGAGAATAGAGGTTCATAAAGCAAACAGAGCCTTTAAAGGTGTATGGATCCCTTCCGGTAAGCATATGCTTCATTTTCATTATGGCCCGTGGTGGCGCTATATTTTAAATTATATCCTTATATTTTTTGTGTTTCCAGGAGTTTTGATTTATATGTTGTGGATGATCGTAGCGGCTAGTCTCTGTGTCTGTCCAAAAAATGATAATATGTCAGCGGGCCCCCTTGCAGCGGGAACCCCTACAAAATTTATCCCTACGGCCATCATTTTTTACCTGATTCTCTGCATCACCGCAGGTGTCATCATTAATGTCGATCGCATTAAAGCTGGACTTAATATACGTGAACTCAACCAAATTACACCGAGCTCATTTAGTTATCTTTTTGAATTAGAAAAAGATTCTTCTAAGGCCGATCCAAAAAAAATAAAACCTTTCGCCTATTTTTTTGCAAAAGTAGATACCTATCTTCCTGAAAGGGCAGATGCTAAAGGCATGATTGCATTTTGTTATTACTATTTAGGCAAACATGGAAAGGCTATTGCCGTTTATAATAAGGCCGCTGAAGAAAATCCTGAAGTGTTTTGGTTCCATTACAATGCGGGTCTCATTTATTACCAACATAAACAATACGATCAAGCCAAAGAAAAATTTCAAAAAGCACTTAACACTAACCCACAAAATACTTTAGAATTCATTACAAATTCAAAAAACCTTTATGCTCTTATCTTAAGCAAATCTCCTCAATATTCCCGCATCCCTTCCCAAACACTCCAATCTGCTATTCAGCATGCACAGAAAATATTGCAAAATAAAAGTGTTAGGAAAGGAAGTATTTGCCTTTTTTAGAAGAACCACCAAGTTTATAGAAAATATATATAAAAATAATTTAAAAATAGATTGAAATTTATTTAATTATATAGAATATTAATATTATCTTTCAATTTTATTATTATTAATATTTATTAAAATAATTATTTATGTTTATTTTATTTATAAATTATATAAGGTCCTATAAATTTCAAGTCCTTTTTTTATGTGCCTTTCTATCTTTTCTATCCCCTAAACTATCCTCAGCCGCTAATATGGAAGCAGTGCTTGATTCAGCTGATGGTTCTAGCACCTTCGTCGTTCAAGATTCCTCAACAACAGAAGTTATGCATATTGATTCCGATGGCAATATCGTCACTAAAGGTTGTATCCGTATTGATTCTGGCGGGGCGGAGTGTACAACAGCCGAGAATTTAATTGTGGATGGAAATGTTGGTATCGGCATCAGTACACCCACAGGTGCTTTGCAGGTGGTTGGCGATGAAATGCGCATTGGAGTAGGTGGTACAGTTAATACAGCGACAGGTGCGGGTGATTTGTATATTCAGAATGACCTTGAAGTTGATGGAATACTTTATGGTGATGGGTCAGGTTTAACAGGTTTGAGTGGTGTGACGGCTTCCGCCATAGCATATGATGATATAAATAATCCGGATGATATAAGTGGGATTAATTTTGGAGAGAATACGAATGTGTGGACGAGTACGGCGACAACACAGGATTTTTTTACTATAAATGCAACAAGCTTAACCACTGGCACAGCCATGGTCGTGACTAATACCGGCGGGGCTAGTTCATTGTCATT
>UOGJ01000094.1_pt1 | contig 24737 bp, 24 predicted proteins | sample 1989031 | NCBI WGS metagenome assembly UOGJ01 (sample SAMEA4712195, study PRJEB27164) | hydrothermal vent metagenome | biome: marine basaltic hydrothermal vent biome; feature: marine hydrothermal vent; material: mineral | place: Pacific Ocean | collected 2011-06-14/2011-07-23 | depth 1719 m | reverse complement strand
TACAAATAAAATTTCCTGCTCAGAGCAAATTTGAGGCAATGCTTCAATAATAGGTTGGATATTTCCTTTTTCATTACGTACAGTTAAGACAATTGAAAGGCTTTTTTGTGTGTTTATATCTTTGCTATTTTTTAGAACAGGACGGGCAATGATAAATTGATCAAATTTTAAAGCATCAAAAATTGGGATAATATCACTTAGGTAATTAAGTAACGGACCAATGAATCCAAGTTTCAAAGGAAAAATAGTTCGACGAAATGTTCGTATAGAAGTTATGCCGGATCCTTTTAAGCAAGATTTCAAATCTCGTATGGAAAGCCAATTTTGAATTTTTTCTTTTCTTTTTATTTTAAAAAATTCTGCCAGTTGAATGATGCTTTGCCAGAGATAATTGTGTTGATAAACGATAATACGTGTTGACGGGGTACAAACAGATTTTATTTTTTTAAGTAAGCAACAAATGTCAGATGTTTCACCGAGGGATCCATTAAAAACAATATAATCAAAAGTCCCATTAATCGAAGCTATTTCATATTTTTGGGAGTAAATAACGTCATAGTTTTGTGAAAAAGATTCGCAAGGAGTCTGTGTTGTTATAATGACACATTTTGAGGTGTATAATTGATGAGGAACAATATTTTTTTTAAGTTGTCCATAATACAAAAGGCTTTTGTTGTGAGGGATTAAAAAGCGCAAGGCCTGATTAATACGGTGGTGATAGTAATCTTCTTTGGATGTATATTGGATCATATAGTTCTGAATACAGAATAAGGTTTATACCAAGAGTAAAGGTTAATAAGCTCTTCAATACCTTCATTAACAGAAATAGAAGGTTGGAAACCTAATTGTGTGAGTTTATCAAAACAAATAATAAAGTCTCGACGGTCAGGATCTTCTAGTTGAGTTTCAATAATTTCAATATCAAGAAATTTTTTTATTTTTTTACTAAGATCAAGTTTTGAATAATTCATAGTATTAGAACCAACATTGAATACTTCTCCTACAAATTTATCAGGTTGATCAATGAGCATGGCATAGGCACTAATAGAGTCTTGAACATGAAGAAAAGTACGGACGCTGTGGGAGTCAAACAACACAATACTACGGTCCTGAACAGCTTTGAGAACAAAATCATTTAAAAGTAAATCACACCGCATTTTAGGACTGACTCCAAAAAGTGTCGCAAAACGAAAGGCTGTAGAATTTTTCCGTTTCATACATATTTGTTCAGCTCTATACTTGGTGATACCATAAAGACTCACTGGGGTGGGAATTGATGTCTCATCTTGTTGTTCTCCACTTTTTCCATACATAGACGTAGTGGAGGCATAAACCAATATTTGTTCTTCTCCTAATATACTAACCAATTTTTCTGTACTAGTAACATTAATGGTTTGAGCAGAATGGGGATTGGATTCACAGGCTGGGTAACCGCTAATGGCAGCAAGATGATAAATAATATCATAACCTTCAATATCATCTTTCTTGATATTGCGAATATCCTTTTTTATAATCGTACAGTTTTTATCAGAAACAAAGTTTAAGGCTGGCTCATATCCATACATAAAATTGTCTAGAATAGTAACTTTACAGTTTTTTTTCAAAAGAGTTCTAGCAAGTAATGTTCCTTTATAACCAGCTCCTCCCGTGATAAGTATTTTTTTCATAATATTTCTTTCTAATTGTGTTGTTAAAAAAAATTTTACTTTACTTATCGTCGACTTTGTAACTTCGCTAATAATCGCAAAATTTCCATATAAAGCCAAACCAAAGTCACCATCAACCCAAAAGCCGCGTACCACTCCATATATTTTGGCACGCCCATTTCTGCACCTTGTTCAATAAAATCAAAATCTAAAACAAGATTTAACGCGGCAATGGTTACGACAACCAAACTAAAACCAATGCCAATTGGTCCACTGCTGTGAATCATTGGAATAGAGGCTCCAAAAAATCCCATAATAAAACTAACAAGATAAATCAAAAAAATAGCACCGGTAGCCGCAACAATACCTAATTTAAAATTTTCCGTTGCTTTAATCATGCCTGATTTATAGGCCATTAATAATGCAAACAAAGTTCCAAACGTTAATGCGACAGCTTGAATAACAATCCCTGGGTAGCGCATTTCAAACATAGCAGAAATGCCTCCCAAAAAAAGCCCTTCACATAAAGCATAAATAGGTGCGGTTACAGCAGCCCACTCTTTTTTAAATATCGTTATGATGGCTGCAATAAGACCTGAAATAAACCCGCCCATAATAAAAGGCATGACATTAAAAGAACTACGCACGGCCTGTCCTTCAAAACCTTCAAACATAGGCACCGGCTGCATCACCTTACCCCAAACCCAGGAAGCTGTTACAAGTAAAAGAGTCAATAAAATTATACTCTTATTAACCGTTCCCTGCAGAGTCATGGTTTGCCCCTGCTCAAAACTACGAACTTGTGTAAATGTTTTGGCACTAAGTGCCGGATTTGCTGTACGCATCATAATTTTTTTCTCCTTAGTTAAAAATTTATTAAATAACTCCTGCCCATCGAACGGCAATCTGCATAACTATATTAGTATAAACCCCAGCCATAATATCATCCATCATAATTCCTCTGGCTCCACCCATATCTTCCAACTTATTGGCTGGATAAATTTTAAACATATCAAAGGCTCGAAACAAGAAAAAAGTTATCACGACTGTGGGCCATGTAATCGGTATAAGAAAAAAAGAAATCATAATCCCAGAAATTTCATCAATCACCACACATCCTGGATCCTTCTTGCCTTCTAATTCTTCCATTTTACCACTGACTAAAAAACCAATCCGTGTAATCACGATAAACAACACAATATAAAGCAACGGATGGTTTTGTAATAATATTGCAATTAATGCTCCAGCCGCACTCGCTGCGGTTCCCGGTGCAAATGGAGAATAACCAATATTAAAAAAAGTTGATGAAAGCTTTATAAATTTATCGGACATGCTGAAAATTCCTCCTGTTATTCCATAAAAAAGCCATTCCAGAAAATACAGTGATGCCTACCACAAAAAACATTAATGTGTACGACCATAAATAAACTCGTAATGCATATATTTCCGGACAACGTCCCTTCGTTACTAATTCTATCAAAATAAGAAAAATTAAAAATGAAATAATGGCTCCCATCTGTAAGACTGTTTTAACCTTCCCCATCCCTTCAGCAGCTAACACAATGCCATGACGCACCGCAATCAACCGCAATCCTGTCAATAATAATTCTCGCAACGCAATTACAACAAACATCCAAATAGGAATAAACACCATCAGTGTAAACATATAAAATGCGGCTAATACTAAAAATTTATCTGCGATGGGATCCATAATTTTTCCAAATGATGTAATAAGATTATATTTACGTGCATAATATCCATCAAAAAAATCTGTTAAAGAAGCTATAATAAATATAGCCAATGCTGAGACCTTAAATGACAAGCCTTCATGCGGCAACAAAGACACAAAAATAAACACCATGAAAATACGTAACATGGTTAAAACATTTGGTAAATTCACACTAAATCTCCTATCAAATCATATTCATACGCGTCTGAAATTTTTACATCAATAAATTGGCCTGCCATTAATTTTTTGCCGGCATGCACATAGACAATTCCATCAACTTCCGGCGCATCATATTCACTTCGACCAGAATAGACAAACTCTTCTTCATTTTCTTTTTCTTCGATTAATACCTTAAGTGTTTGCCCAACAAATCTCCTTACGATATTTTTAGACACTTCCTGCTGAACAGCCATAAGACGATTAAAACGCCCATTCTTCACCTTCTGCGAAACTTGATTAGGCATATCATACGCAACAGTACCTTCTTCATGAGAATACTTAAAAACTCCCACTTTTTCAAAAGCCATATCTTTCACAAAACACATAAGTTCCTCAAAATCCTTATCCGTTTCACCTGGTAATCCTACCACAAATGTTGTCCGCAACGCAGCCGAAGGAATTTTCTTTCTAAATTTTTCAATCAAAGCAATTGTTTCGACTTTAGTAATATTACGATTCATACTCTTAAGCAAATGATCCGTAACATGCTGTAAAGGAATATCAATATATTTACAAATCTTTGATTCATTACCAATCACTTCAATCAATTCATCCGTCACATGTGCTGGAAAAGCATAAAGAATACGAATCCATTCGATCTTATTTGTCTCTTTCACAATATCTTTCAAAAGCCGCGCCAAACTCTTTTCTCGATAAATATCCATGCCATAAGCTGTAATATCCTGTCCAATAATATTCAATTCCTTCACGCCATTTTCATCCATTTTTTTAACCTCTGTAATAATGGATTCCATTGTACGCGAAATAAACTTTCCCTTAATTTTTGGGATAATACAAAAACTGCACTGATTGTAGCAACTCTCACATATTTTAATATACGCAAAATGCTTAGGTGTTAAGGAAACCTGTGCAGGAACATGTTCTTGCTGTAAATTCTGCGTTCCAATAATCGCATCAGCCTCTTTAAATTCTTTTTCTAATTCTTTAGTATACCTCTGGGCTAAACATCCCGCGATCACAACCTTCTTAATTTTCCCTTGTTTCTTAAGCTCTAAAACATCAAGAATCGTATCAATAGACTCCTGCTTTGCCTCTTCAATAAAAGAACAGGTATTAATAATGACCACATCTGAATCCGCTACTTCAGAGATAACAGCCCCATTCTTCTGCCCCTCTCCCAACATTACTTGAGAATCCACTAAATTACGTGCGCAGCCTAAATTAATAAGGCCTACTTTTTCATTCCGTAGGCCGGTTTCCTTATAAAAATCCTGAATCGTTTTCACTATTTCGTCACCTTCAATCCATCCTTTGTAACAATCAGCCGTTTTGCCCGACGATCTTTACGGCCTAATGTTCCGATCATTTTTCCGTTTAACTCAAATTCCAACTCATGAATATTTCGCCCTGAGATTTCAATCTTTTCATCAGCCACCCATGTTTCTACCGCACCTAAACGCAATGTAGTCTGAAAAACAACATGACCATCTGCCCGCACACGCAACCAACAAGGCTTTTTAGCACGTACTGTAAGGGTTACATTTTTCTGCACCTTTGGCACTGTTACTGTTGGTCTTGGAGCAGGAGGAGTAACTGCTGACTGCGATTGAGTAACTTTCTTTGGAAGCGGCTTTGGTTGTTCTTTTTTAACTTCCGGCTTAATAAGCTTAACAGCTTTCTTTTTTTTAGACTTTACCTTCAGCTTTGATTTTGGTTTTGGTATGATCTTCTTTTCAACTTTTTTAACCTTTTTTTCTTTTTTTAAATTTTTTTTCTGAACAACCTTCTCTACTTTCTTAATTTCTACTCTCTTAACATTTTGCTCCGGCTTATAAAAAATAAAAAGGATAAATTTAACGATTAAAAATACAACTAAAAGTCCTCCAATAATAATAACAGCTTGCTGTTTTTGACGACGCGTTAAAAGATTTGAAACCCATTCTTTAAAATCAAATTCTTCAACATCTTTTTTTATATATTTTGGAAGTTTTTCTTTTTGATGTCCACCTGACACTTTATCAAGTTCCACATCCAAATACTTTGCATAAATTTTTAAAAATCCTTTACGATAAAACGGAGACAAAGTCCTGACCTCATAACCCTCTTCAATACCCCTTAAAACATCCATCGGAATATTGGTTGCCTCATGCACCATTTCTAAAGAAAGACCTTTAGATTCACGGGCCTGTTTTAAAGCTTCTTCGGGAACTTCTTGATTTTTTTCTTGTTGGTCAGACATAATTTTTTATTTAAACTTTATTCCCCTACATCAGACATATTATCCAATAACCATTGCTCTCGATCAACCAAAATTTCTCTTGGCTTGCTACCAACATACGGCCCTACAATACCATTTTGTTCCATCATATCAATCAATCGTGCTGCACGTGTATATCCCAACCGCATACGTCGTTGTAAAATAGAAACAGATGCCTGATTCGTCTCAATCACTAACCGTACGGCCTCATCATAATAATCATCTTTTTCATCCGTTCCTTTACCAGCACCTCCTTTTTTCTGGTGTTCAATAATGGCGTCATTATATACTGGTGCTTGCTGGTCTTTAATAAACTGAATAACAGTATGAATTTCATTATCTGTAACAAAATTTCCTTGCCCTCGTGTCGGCTTTGCATCACCTGGTTGAATAAATAACATATCTCCCTTACCTAACAAATTCTCTGCGCCATTCATATCTAACACTGTTCGTGAATCAACTTTTGAAGCTACTTTAAATGACACCCGCGCTGGAAAATTAGCTTTAATAACCCCAGTAATAACATCCACAGATGGTCGCTGCGTGGCTAAAATTAAATGAATCCCCACGGCACGGGACAACTGTGCTAAACGTGCAATAGAACCTTCCACAGCCTTGGATGATACCTGCATTAAATCTGCTAACTCATCAACAATCACAACAATATACGGCATATTATTACCTTTTTCGTTATATCCTTTAATATGACGCGCACCAACTTTAGCCAATTTTTTATAACGCGATTCCATCTCGGACACTACCCAATTTAAAACAGCCGAAGCTTTCTTAGGATCAGTCACCGTAGGACAAAGCAAATGAGGAATATCATTATACTGTGCTAACTCCACCATTTTAGGATCAATCATAACAAACTTCACTTCATCTGGAGTAGCATTCAAAAGGATTGACATAATAATTCCATTTACACACACCGTTTTTCCAGAACCTGTCGTTCCTGCGATCAATAGATGAGGCATTGAAGCCAAATCGGCAACCATAGCTTTCCCAGTAATATCCTTTCCAAAAGATAAAGCAAGTTTAGATTCAGAATTACGAAAAGAGGAGCTTGATAAAACCTCCTTTAAGAATACCGCTGCCGAAGAGCCATTAGGAACCTCAATACCAACACGATTCTTTCCCGGAATCGGAGCTACAATACGCACAGCCGCAGCTTTTAAAGCTAAAGCAATATCATCTGAAAGATTAGTAAACTTCTGGACCTTAACGCCTGGCGCCGGTTCCAACTCATAACGTGTAATAGCCGGTCCGCGTTCAATATCTGCAACACGTGCTTGAACACCAAAACTAGAGAGTGTTTCCTCTAAAAGTTTTGCATCACTAATAAGAACATCCTGTAATTTATCCGTAGCAACTTCTGGTGGATCTTCCAGTAAATCTAGTGATGGAATACGATATTCTCCAACAACTTCTTCTTCATCTTCATACTCTTCATCTACTTCCTCAGACTTAATGACACGAACCTTAGGTGATCCAGGCACTATGTCTTCTTCCTCTTCTTCATACTCTTCCTCCTCAAATCCCTCTTGCTTCTTTCGCGTGCGCTTCGATGCCGTCTTTACACCCTTTCCTATACCTCCAATATTAATCTTTGGTTTTAATATTTGAGCCTCTTCTAATTTTTTTACTTTTGCTTTTATTTTATTTTCCTTAACCTCCTCCCTACGTTCACACACATCCCCATACCACTGCGTAATCCGTTCAAAAGTATCTGCAACCAAAGGAGTTACTAAAAATTCACCTGTTAAAATTAATGCTAAAATCCCTAACATCGTCAAAACAATATAGGCCCCCATCGTGCCAATATAATTCATTAAGAAATCTGAAAATAAAAAACCAATAACCCCTGCCCGACTAAAACGTATGGAAGAAACCTGACTTCCAAACATTCCAAATAAAGAACTTGCTACACCAAATAACACAAGAAAACTAATAAATTTTGCCGGGGAAAAATGAATTTCTCGAAAAGAGAATTGATTCCAACTCCAAAGAAAAAAAACTATAACAAGAAAGTAGGAACTATATCCAAAAAGAAAAAAAACGGAGCCTGCAATATAAGCTCCAGTAATCCGAATAAGATTTTGAGCTGGAATATTAGGTGTGGATGTGTACCACGGAAGGTCTTGTGGGACAAATGAAATGAAACTAGCAAGAAGAATCATACCAACAGCTAAGGTGATAACGGCCTTAATTTCACTGATGATATGTTCCCTGTCCATATGCCTCAAAAGTAACTACAAAAATTAAAAAAATCTTGATCTTCCTAAAAAATACTCAGGAAAATCAAGATTATTTATTCTTTTACTGATTGTGCTGGTTCTGCTAATTCTGCGTCTGCTTGCTTCTTACTTAAATTCATACGCTTCATCTTATCAATCTCAGTAAGCTTTACTTTAATCATATCCCCTACCTTAACAACCGTCTCAGGATCTTTAACAAACCCATCGGCTAATTCAGAAACATGAACCAAACCTTGCTTTCCAGGTAAAAATTCACAAAAAACACCAAAATTCATGATCTTCACAACCTTTGCATCATAAATTCTACCGACATCTGGTTCTGTAACCAATCCAGAAATAAACACAGAAGCTTTATCTGAGGCATCCTTACTCAATGCGGCAACGGTGACTTTACCATCATCATCAATATCAATGGTTTCACAGCCTGTTTCTTCAATAATACGCTTAATCATCTTGCCCCCAGGCCCAATGATTTCACCAATTCTTGATTCAGGAATTTGAATAACTGTAATCCGTGGCGCATGCTCAGAAACATCTCCTTTAGACTTAGGAATAGTTGCAATCATGTTCTCTAATATTTTCACCCTTGCCTCACGTGCCTGATCAATCCCTTTAGCCAACACGTCCATGGGAACACCTTTAATTTTCATATCTAATTGAATAGCCGTAATCCCTTGGGAAGATCCTGCAATTTTATAATCCATATCTCCAAAATGATCTTCAAGTCCCATAATGTCTGTCAACAAACGATAATCATCATCTTTCATAATTAACCCAATAGAAATACCTGCTACTGGATTTTTAATTGGAACCCCTGCGGCCATCAAACTTAAACAACCCGCACAAACACTGGCCATACTTGATGAACCATTAGATTCTAAAATTTCAGAAACAATACGAATAGTATAAGGAAATTCATCTTTTGTAGGAAGAATTGGGCGTAAAGCCTTTGCAGCTAAAGCACCATGTCCAATTTCACGACGTCCTGGACCTCGTGAACCTCGCGCTTCTCCAACACTAAAAGCTGGGAAATTATAATGAAGCATAAATTTATCAAATGAAACACCGTCTAAAGACTCAACCATTTTTTCATCACGTTTTGTTCCTAATGTGACTGTTGCTAAACTCTGTGTCTGACCGCGTGTGAATAAACTAGAACCATGCGTTCGAGGTAAAATGTCAATTTCTGATATAAGCGCACGAATATCTTCCGGCCCACGTCCATCGGCACGTTTCCCTTCTTCAAAAAGACGATTACGTACGACTTCATACTCTAAATTATCAAACATAGTACGCACATCACCTTTGGAAACCTCTTTATCATCCACTTTATAATTATCAAAAGCAGACATATCTGAAAGAATTTTATCTAATAAGCTTTTTAAAGCTGTTTCACGTTCTGACTTATCACTAATTTTATAACAATCAGCCAATTTTCCTTCTGTTAATTCGTCAACCTTTTTTTGAAGATCGGGATGTGGATTAAAAAGAATAACCTCTGTTTTCGGCTTTCCGATTTGATCACGTAATTCCACTTGTTTTTCCCGAATAACTTTCATCTCTTCATTCGCAAACTCAAGAGCCTCAACAATTTTAGCTTCTGGAAGTTCATTTGCTTCTCCCTCAATCATCACAATCCCATTCTCATGGCCTACCACAATCAAATCCATAGCACTTTCTTCTTTTTGTGTAGAAGTTGGGTTAAGAACAAGATTACCATCAACCATACCAATACGTGAAGCACCAATCGGTCCGTCAAATGGAATGTCAGAAATAGTTAATGCCGCAGAGGCACCAATCGTTGCTAAAATATCAGGATCATTTTCACCATCGTAACTAATAACCATACACGTCACAACAACCTCATTATAAAATCCTTTAGGAAATAATGGCCGAATAGGGCGATCAATAACACGCGCGGTTAACGTTTCTTTTTGTGAAGGACGCGCTTCACGTTTCAAAAATCCTCCTGGAATACGTCCTGCCGCATAAATCTTTTCTTGGTATTCCACCATTAAAGGGAAGAAATCAATACCTTCTTTAGGCTTATCTGACATACATACGGCAACGAGGACGGTAGTCCCTCCGCATGTCACTGTAACCGATGCATTCGCTTGCTTCGCTAGCTTTCCTGTTTCAATAATCACACTCTGAGCCCCGAAGGGAATTTCCACTCTTCCTAAATTCATCATAACCCCTTTATTATTTTCTTAATTTAAGTTTTGTAATCGTTTCTTGATATTTTGAAAATTCTTTTTTCTTAAGGTAGGCTAAAAGACGACGTCTTTTCCCAATCATAATCAAAAGACCTCGGCGAGAATGGAAATCTTTTTTATGCGTTTTAAAATGCTCCGTCAAATAATTAATCTTTTCTGTCAACAACGCCACCTGAACCGTTGGAGAACCTGTATCCTTCGCGTGTACCTTAAAATCATCAATAACTTCTGTTTTTCTTTCTTTTAATAGAACCAATTTCTTTGCCTCCGTTAATCGTTAACCTTCTGCTTCCCTAGATATAATAAGTTGGCGCATTATACTATCGGCTTTTCTATTAGTCAAGTGATAAGAAAACCACTAAAACACCTTTATTGTTTTTTCTTTTTTCCTTGCAACTTACCCTTTACAGCCTTTTGTTCTTTATTAACTTCTTTTAATTCTTCCATTAATTTACCAAGCTTAGCTGAAGGCTTAGCCGGATTTTTGGCCTTAGCGTATTCTTTACCAATTAAATAATAAAGCTTCTCTTTTTTTAATGTTGCTGCAGTAGAATCAATATGTAGCTTACTTTGCTTTGAAATCTTGATTAACTCTGCCTCACCTTTCTTAGCCACTTCAGCAGCTTCTTTACTAAATTTAATTAAATTTTTTTTAGTTTTTTCCCATTCTTTTTTAAAATCATATTGATTTCCCATAACCTCTCCTAATATATAAATATATTTAAAAAAACTTAAGTTTAATTGTAATAAAAAAATTGCGAAATGTATATTTTTATTTTATACTTTAGATATGAAAGATTCATCAAACTACGTTCCTCTACTGGTAGGATTTTTTCTTGCTGGAGCTATATTCATAGGAGTCATTACAACCATCAAAAAATCATTTCAAACAAAACCACAAATCAATTCTGCTAACACAATAGCTATCGAAAAAAAACAAAAACAACATATGAATGATATTAGACAACGTCAGAAAGAACTTATGCGCCAACAAAAACAAAAAATTCGTGATGCTCGCCGCTAAGCTTTACTGCTCCCTTGCCTTCAAAATACCTCGCATCATCTCTTCTTCATACAATTCAAAAATCTTTCAATTTTTTTATCAAAAAAAAGATACGAGCCTTCGTATCCTCTACCCAACTACTGACTATCCTATTTTATATTCTGTTACAAACAACCATTTTGTAATGGCCCCCAAGTTTCATCCCATAGGCATTCTCGGTTAGGATTACCTGTAAGGCCTGATGGACAAACTAATAAAACCTTTTTTCCTGCCATCGCCTTCGTAAATGTTCCTGTAGTCCCTCCTCCAATGCCCAAATCTTGAGCAGGACAAACACAGGGACAATCCCCTCCTGCACCCGTACAAACTTCTCCCTTTTCTGCCTCACAACACCCATCGCCAGCAACTGCAGGACATGAAGCTTCAAAACAAATAGATAATGGCATACACTGGATATAATTCATTGCTTCATCCATAGAATCTTGAATACTTGTTGTTAAAAGTCCATTTTTTCCAGTAACAAAAAGCATCACAACCACTACCCCAGAAAACAACAACATATACTCGATCGCATTTTGACCAGACTTCCCAAAAAATTTATTATGTTTATTTTTTTTCATAAATGAAAATTTTTCTATCCCTACACTCTCTATAATAAACAGTATACCACATGAAACAATAATCCAAAAAAATAAAAAAAGGATACGTCCCATTGAAAAAAATTAAATGGCACCTATCCCTCAAATTTTAATTTATTCTGCTATGATTTCTAACAGAGAGTTAACATCTCCAAAAGAATTGCGCTCACGCTTTGGATTAGAAGGGTCCTCTTGCCAAACACCATCTACAATAAACTGATATTTATAAACTCCTGGCCTTAAAGGAATCGTTGTTTCCCAACGCCCATCAACCAGCTTCAACCGACAACTGTCATCTAAAGCCCAGTCATTAAAGCTTCCTGTGACATATACAGATTTAGCCTCTGAAACTTCTAAACTAAACTTATTTTGAAATACTCCTTGCGTTTCTTGTTTAACTAATTCCTTCATTTTTGTAGAAAAAGGCTGCTCGCCAGTATCTTTCTTCTTACTAACACCATTTTTCAAAAGCTGATTATTCTTAACTAAAGGTTCATGTTTTAATTCCGCTTCTTTTTTATGTAAAAAAATAATTTCCTTGGATAACGTATGGTAATCTTTTGACCCTCGAGAATATTTATCATAAGTACTCACTGTTTTTCCCATAACCGCAGACTCTTTAAGCTTCACATTAACATGAACGATCGTATCAAATAATAATGCCCCAAACTTTTCTTTAAAAGTATCTAACATGGAAAAAGAATGGCGTAAACGGGAGTCAAACATAGTAATTAAAATACGGCTATCAACAAAATGTTGTAGACGATCTTTTACAAGAAACACAATGTCCATAAGATGTTCCACCCCCTGCATAGAAAAACGGCTTGTCTCAACCGGAATAATCAACTCACTACTCACACGCAAAGCATTCACGGTTAAAATTCCAAGACTAGGAGGACAATCTATCAAAATGTAATCATACTGATCCTTCAATGGCTCAATAATTTCCACTAATTTTAATTCCCGGCCAATTTCATCAGACAATTCCTGCTCAAGCGTTCCTACTAAAATATTCGATGGGACAAGATCAAATTTATCTTCAATCCGATAAATAATATCCTCAATGTGCGCCTTATGCGGTGTCAATTTTGAGATGACATTATAGAGACTAAGATCACTTTTAATATCTAACCCTAAAGTCGCATGGGCTTGAGGATCAAGATCAAGCAGAAGAACCTTTTGTTCATTCATACTTAATGCAGAGGCTAAATTAATGGCTGTTGTTGTTTTACCGCAACCACCCTTTTGATTGGCAATTGAAATTATTTTCATTATTTAGAGTCCTTTTTTAATAAGATACTACGTCGAAAATCTTATATCTTCAATAAGAATAAGTCCTTTTTTCTTCTCTACATTCCACGATTCCAAAACAAAAGAAATATCTTTCACACTATTCCAATCTGTAATTTCATAAAACTCTTCCAGTGGAATACTAATTTCCTGCCAATTAAAATTAATCCCGCGCACATAAAACTCTGCCTTTTCATTACGTTTATTTTTAAAAACAACTTTAACAATCCCTGGAGAACCCTCTTCTCTGGCACGAATAGAAAAACGAATAGTTTGATACTTCTCAATATTCATCGATGGAATAGCTAATGCAAATGTTTTAACAGGAGGAAAGCCTTCTTTAAAATTATAAGAAATTTGAATAGGACCACCATTGAGCTCAAATATAATATTGCTTTGCAGTAAAGGTTTTTTCCCTGTTAAAAAAGCTGTGAGACCATAAAATACACTAAAAAAAATTAACCCCGTGATAAAAATATTGATAACAAGCCACGCACTAAACTGCTTCTTTTTTTTCTCATCTGTTGCCTTGCGCTTACCTAAATATACTTGCGCCAAATGGTCATATATTTCATCACGTGTCATTCTTAAATGCCTTTATTTAAAGGTGTTAGGAAGATATAAAAATATCATAACAAATTTAAAGTTTTTTCAAAATAAAATCTTGTTTTTTTTAAGGAAAGAAAATATTTTTTTTACCGTCAAGAATTTTTATTTCTTGAATCACCGTTAATTTCTTTTATAACAAAATTTCTTAAGAACAGAACCCTACCCTTTTAATAGCTTGATAATAAGCCTTCATATCTTCTCGTTTACCAATAGCTATAATTTTTACTATTTTCTGAGATATATTAAGTTTATAAATAATTCGATATTTTTTTCGAAAAAAATATAATTTTTGATATCCTGTTAAATCTATTCCTGCTTTATTTCCTAAGGAAAATCCTAACTCAGGAGAAGCTATTAATTTTCTAAATTGAGTTAGCGCCTGCTTTTGAACAGCTTTATCCAACTGATCAAAATCTTTTTCTGCTTCAGAATGCCACACTAATTCATAAATCATATTTTTCCTGTAATTTCTTTAAAGATATTTTTTTATATGAACCTTTTTTACGCCGTTCAACAATTTCAAAAATACCCATATGTTCACGCAGCTCTTCCAACTCTTCTAATTCTTCTTTCATTTTTTCATAACGCTCATAAGAAACTAAAACCGCCTCTGGCGCATTTCGTTTAAATATAAAAACATCATGATCATTTAAATCTTTCTCAACATACCGACTAAATGACCTAACAACTTCTGTACTACTAACAATCTGATTTTTTTCCAATACTATAGGCATAGATCATACTCCTTTCATATATCTATATATATTTTTATATGTAAATTATAACATATTAATACATGTTTAAAAAAATTATTTTTATCAATAAAAAACCCCTACTGCTCATTTGAGCAATAGGGGTTTTTAAAACTTCTAATTTAAAACTAAATTAAAAGTTTACATTACTATGAACAAGAACTTGTGAAGCAACAGAATCATTACGTTGTTCAAATAAACTTCCAGGAACAAACCATCCTACAGTCGCTCCAAATTGAACATCTTCTGTATAATCATAAATAGCATCCAGATCAATTTCATATCCAAGTGCTGTACCATCTTTATTAACATCAGGAGCAGCAGAACTACCACCAGGTTGAACTAAAGTCCATGATTCTGAACCTGTACCACTATAAGCCTTATCCACTTCTTTATCTAACCAAAGCCCAGTCAAACTCACTTTAGTTGTGACATCTTCCATTGGATTGGCTTGAAGGGAAACAGAATGAATAATAAGGTTACTTAAACTAAATAACGAATTATAAATTGTTCCACCATCTTGATTTTCATAAAATGGATCCCATGCTGTATTTACATCAGAAGAAGCAGGTGTTGTTGCGCTATTGCTTCTTGCATCTGTTGGATTACTATCTCCTGAAACATACGTAAACTTATACTGAAGAACAGGATTATAGTCCTGTGCTACAGGGACTTGATACGTGCTTAAGAATTGAGCTCCAAGAGCTTTTCTTCGTTGGTTATCTGCATCATTGGTTGTACTAGCCGTATTTCCACGTTGCAATGCAATTTCCCCTTGAATATTCAACCCTTCAATAGGATTTGTACTGGCACGTAAACCTGGAATATAAATCTTGCTTGATTTAGTACCATTAAGGGCATCACCATCATTAGTTCTTTTATCCGTACGGGCAAAGAAATACGTTTCTATTTGCGTATTCATAGCATCACCCAACTCATAGGTGGCATTAACTCCAAAAAGATCAATATCATCTACAGTATGATCTTCATCAGCAAGCACAACACCTGAAGATATTTTTGAATACATTACTTCTACTGTTAATGGATTGTAATCAAAAATCAAACGCACAGCATCTAACGCCGTTTGTTTAGTCAAATCTTCAGCTACGTTATTAAGCCCAGAGTCTGTCGGAGCAGAATTATTGGTCCCTGAAGAATCCATAATAAAACTATTTCCGTAACTAAATGCCTGACGCCCAATAACCACTGTTAGCGGAGAGTAAAGCATTTCCCTTAAAGTAATATAAGCTAAATTCAAATCAATACCCGTACCACTCGCAGTAGTACTTGGATCTCCCTGCCAAACTCTTTCATTAATCAAACCAATCGTTGCCGAAACATTATCTGTTAAATCAGCATCTATTTGTAACGTAGTTTGTGTAATGAAAAGATTTTGGTGCGTATCTTCTGATTGACCATTGTTTATAATAGGGTCATATGCAAAATCTCCAAGATCAAAGTTTTTTCTATTCAACCATGTAGAGTCAATGCTTCCACTGACTTTTACATTTTGAACACTAGCAAATGCCGGTATAGCCATGGCACCAACTAGGAGCATACTTAAAAGTAATTTTTTCATTTTTATCTCCAAAAAGTAAGAAGCCCTGAGACTTCTATAAAATAATCATTTAAAAAACTAAAATATAAAAACCAATATATTCTTTCTTTCCCTTTTCACTTCCCTGAAAAAGACTGGGAATATATTGAATGCTTTAAACTAAGGTCCAGTATTTGCGATGATTCCAGACTATAACTTCCTTCCACCTCCTTTCCTATATAAATTTGAATCATCACTGGTTAAAATGGAAAGCATACACTTCTCTCTCCAATGTGCAGATATTCTCACATACATATATTCACATGTCAATATTTTTTTTATTTTTTTAATTTTTATTCGTTTGTCTAAGTCAATAAAACACAACAAGATACAAACTTTGTCAAGGGCATACCCTGATGTCACCAAATAAAAAATGCGCCTGGCCCGAATTGAACGGGCGACCCTCTGCTTAGGAGGCAGATGCTCTATCCAACTGAGCTACAGGCGCAAAATTATAATACTGTATTATTTATTTTCTTCCTGCCCACTCTTATCCATTGACTTAATATAATTCACAAGAATATCTAAGTTAGCCAAGGCATTTTCATGCGTTGGATCATATTTAATGGCGGTTTGATAAGATTTAATGGCTTCCTGAAATCTTCCCAACTTAGCATAAACATTCCCCAAATTATAATATGCCTCAACATTATCCGATACAACCTCAATCGCTTTGCGATAATCACCAAGCGCTCCGGATAAATCCTCTTTCTCTTCTTTCACATACCCTTGTTTAATATATATGAACGCCAATCCCAAAAGAGACTTTTTATCATGCGGATTTGTTTTCAATAACTTTTGATAATAAAAAATGGCGTCATTATATTGAGCATTTTTTTGATATTTTTGTGCAATTTGATAATATCCACTGACATCATGAAAATCTGTACGTACAGATTGTTCAGGCAAACTCTCTATATAGCGAAGACTAGATTTTTTTTGATCTTTATTTTTTACTGTTGGAAAATATACTAAAATAACAATTGCAAGAATAGCAATCAAAGGAAGAAATACAATCTTAAGCTTTTGCTTCATCAATATTTAAGAATAGAATATACTGGTAAATCTTTCAATTTATCTTTTCCTTTAAGAAATTTTAACTCCACCAAAAATGCAACACCAGCAATCACTACATCTTGTCCCCTGATTAGATCTGTAACAGCCTTGATCGTTCCACCCGTTGCTAACAAATCATCAACAATCAGCACACGACTCTTGGCTGGAAGGGCGTCTTCATGAATTTCTAAAATATCTGTCCCATATTCTAATTCATAGGACACACTTTTCGTCTTATAAGGTAGCTTGCCCTTTTTCCGTACAGGAACAAACCCTGCCCCTAATTTATACGCTAAAGCCGCACCAAATATAAAACCTCTTGCTTCAACACCAACAACTAAATCAATTTTTTCTTTCTTGAATTTTTTGGCTAATAAGTCGATTGATTTTTTAAAAGCATCTTTATCTTGTAAAAGAGTTGTGATATCTTTAAAAATAATACCTTCTTTAGGAAAATCCGGAACGTCACGAATATGCCCCTTAAGATCACTCTTTTTTATTGCTTTAGTCATATTTTTCCATACCCTTTTCACTTTTCTTTAATTCTTGTTTAATTTTGTTGATAGCCACATTCTCAATTTGACGAATACGCTCACGGGAAACACCTAAAACCTTGGCAATTTCTGCTAATGTTCTGGCATTTCCATCAGATAACCCATAACGCATTTCAATAATTTTACGCTCTCTGTCAACAAGAATTTTCATAAGCTCCATGGCGCGTTCTTTATTAAAAAACTCTTCCAACTCTTCATCAGGGCTTATAACATTTTCATCCTCAATAATATCTTTAATATTACCCTCACCGCTCTCTCCTATTGGCGCATCCAAACTAGACATTTTGGCAATCATTCCTTCTAACTCACGAACCCTATCTACCGTAAGTTTCATCTTTTTAGCTACTTCAGCAAACTCGGGCTTGCGCTTTAGAGTATGTGTTAACGCCTCTGTAGCTTTTTTATACTTAAAAATTTCTTCATTCATGTAAACAGGAACACGAATCATTTTCCCTTGATCAATAATAGCCCTGGAAATACTTTGCTTAATCCACCAGGAAGCATAAGTAGAGAAACGAAATCCTCGTGTATGATCAAATTTTTGAACACCACGCATCAAACCAATGTTACCTTCTTCAATAAGGTCATTGATCGGAATCCCTAAATTAACATAGCGCTTGGCAATACTGATCACCAAGCGCAAGTTAGAACGAATCATTTTATCCCGAGCAGCATCATCACCCTCTTGAATCAACTTAGCCAACTCCACCTCTTGTTTCGCTGTTAAAAGTGGAATTGGCCTTATATCCTTTAAATAGGCTTTCATTGAGTCCATATTTTAGAGCCTCTTATTTCTTTTTTTTACAGTATGAAAAATAAAACTTTCCAAACTGCTTAAAATCGCAAATTATCGTTTAGCGATTTTCTTGGTTGGTTTATTGGCCAATGCCGCTTGTGCTGCTGCTAAACGTGCAATGGGAACGCGGTATGGTGAACAACTCACATAATCCATACCCACCTTTTGACAAAAATCAATGGAAGCCGGATCTCCTCCATGCTCTCCACAAATACCAATTTTTAATTTTGCCCGTGTCGATCTTCCTCTCTTAACACCAATCTCAATTAACTGCCCAATTCCATCAATATCAATGCTTTGGAATGGATCTTCCGGCAAAACATCATGTTCAATATAATGCGGTAAAAACCCTCCAATATCATCACGAGAAAAACCAAATCCCATTTGCGTCAAATCATTCGTACCAAATGAAAAGAACTCTGCTTCTTCTGCAATTTTATCAGCAGTTAATGCCGCTCGTGGAATTTCGATCATTGTCCCTAACATGTACGCAATCTTCTTAACTTTATACTTCTTACAGACCTCTTCGTAAACCTTTTTTACAATTTCTTTTTGAGCCTTTAATTCATTCACAGAACACAAAACAGGAATCATAATTTCAGGAAATACTTTTTTCTTTAATTTCGTTAACTCAACAGTCGCTTCTAAAATAGCCCGAACCTGCATTTCCGTGATTTCAGGGAACGTAATTCCTAAACGTACACCACGATGCCCCATCATAGGATTACTTTCATGCAGTGAAGATGTTCTTTTTTGTAAGTCTTCCAAAGAAATCCCCAGGCTATTAGCAAGATCCTTTAGAGCTTCTTTTTTCTGTGGAACAAACTCATGCAATGGTGGATCAATCATACGGAAGGTGACAGGAAATCCATCCATAGCTTTTAATGTTCCCTTAATATCTGATTTCACATGAGGATATAGTTCCTTTAACGCTTCTCGACGCTCTGCTTCATCCTTTGAAACAATCATCTTGCGAAGCTTAAACAATGGCTCTTCACAATTTTTTCCATAAAACATATGTTCTGTACGAAATAACCCAATTCCTTCAGCTCCAAATGCTCGTGCCTTATGTGCATCTTCCGGTGTTTCAGCATTTGTACGAACATTAAGGGTTCGTGCAGAATCACAAATTTTTAAAAATTCATTAAGATATTTATTTTCAGTAGAAGCCTCAATCATCGGCAAACGATTTGTGTAAAATGTCCCCTTCGTTCCATTAAGCGTAATCCAATCGCCTTCCTTTAATGTTGTCTTTCCGATCGTGACTGTTTTAGTAAGAAAATTAATGTCAATATCAGGACATCCGACAATACAACATTTTCCCCAACCCCGCGCAACTAACGCTGCATGAGATGTCATTCCTCCACGCGCTGTTAAAATTGCCTCTGAAGCACGCATCCCTTCAACATCCTCAGGATTAGTCTCTTCACGGACAAGAATAACTTGCTTCCCTTTATTAAACCATTTCACCGCTTCATCCGATGTAAAAACAATTTGTCCACTAGCCCCACCAGGCCCTGCTGGAAGCCCTTTACCTAAACAATTAGCCTTTTTTTCTTCCAAAGGATCAATGATTGGATGAAGAAGTTCATCTAACTGCGCTGGTGTTACGCGTCCAATCGCTTCTACTTTCGTAATTAACTTTTCTTTAACCATATCCGCAGCCATACGAACAGCCGCCGGACCATTACGTTTTCCTGAACGACATTGCAACATATAAAGCTTACCTTCTTCAACCGTAAACTCAATATCCTGCATATCATTGTAATGTTTTTCTAAACGTGCGCGAATAGATTCAAGCTCTTTATAAACCTTTGAATTTTCTTTTTGCAACGTTAATAAATGTTTATTATTATCACTTTGCGAATATGAGTTGATCGGTGCTGGCGTTCTAATTCCCGCCACAACATCTTCCCCTTGCGCATTCACTAAATATTCGCCATAAAACTTATTCTCACCGTTTCCAGGGTTGCGTGTAAATGCTACTCCTGTTGATGAATTTGCACCTGTATTTCCAAAAACCATGCCTTGAACATTCACGGCAGTTCCCCATTCATGTGGAATATTTTCAATATTACGATACGCAATCGCGCGCTTTCCATTCCATGAACTGAACACTGCTGTAATCCCACCCCACAATTGTTTTTCAGGATCATCAGGAAAAGCATTTTTCAAAACATCTTTAATTCTCACTTTATACAAGGCACACAGCTCTTTTAAATCGTCTACTTCTAAGTCTGAATCATTTTCTACACCCGCGTTTTCTTTTGCTTTTTCTAATAATTTATCTAACTGAACACGAATTCCTTTACCTTCTTCCGGCTCAATTCCTGCTGACTTTTCCATAACAACATCCGCATACATTGTAATAAGTCGACGGTAGGCGTCATAAGCAAAGCGCTCGCTTCCAAATTTTGCAGCCAAGCCTGGAATTGTTTTTTCTGTTAATCCAACATTTAAAATTGTTTCCATCATTCCAGGCATAGAACTTCTCGCCCCGGAACGAACAGATACTAAAAGAGGATCTTTAACATTTCCAAACTTCTTACCCATAACACTCTCAACCTTTTTCATCGCCGCATTAACTTGCCCTTTTAGCTCAACTGGATATTTTTTTTTATTTTCATAAAAACTTACACACACATCTGTCGTAATCGTAAACCCTGCAGGAACGGGCAAACGCAAGTTCTTATGCCCAGCCATTTCAGCCAAATTCGCACCCTTACCACCTAAAAGATTTCTTAATTTTGCTGTTCCATCCGCTTTCCCACCCCCAAAAAAATACACATGTTTCTTAGCCATTTCTTTACTCCCTTTTTAATTACTTAATTGATTGGTTAAATATTCCTTTAATTTATCTATTGAAATACGTTCTTGCTGCATTGAATCTCTTTCTCTGACTGTAACCTGTTTATCTTCTAACGACTCCACATCCACCGTCACACAATAACATGTCCCCACTTCATCTTGCCGACGATAAAGCTTTCCAATCGCCGCGGAATCATCATAAACACAAACCATATTTTTCTGCAAATCCTGTTTAATATTTTTCGCCAATGCCACGATATCAGAATTCTTTTTAAGCAATGGCAAAATCGCCACTTTGATAGGGGCTAAAGCTTTATTAAATTTAAGGACCACGCGCGTCTTTCCATTCACTTCTTCTTCATGATAAGCATCAACAAGAAAAGCAAGCGTAGCGCGATCAACACCACCGGAAGGTTCAATCACATAAGGGTAATAACGCTCATTATTAGGCTGATCAAAATACCGTAAGTCCTGACCCGAATGCTCAGAGTGCTGTTTTAAGTCGTAATCTGTCCGATTCGCAATTCCCTCAAGTTCCGACCATCCGAAAGGAAACTGATACTCAATATCCGTACACCCTGCTGCGTAATGTGCCAACTCATCATCAGCATGTTTACGCAATTGTAAATTTTCTTCTCTAAGACCTAAATCCTTATACCATTGAAGTCGAAGGTTAATCCACTCTTCATAACAAGCTTGTGCATCATCCGGCTTTGTAAAATATTCAATTTCCATTTGTTCAAACTCACGCATACGAAACGTAAAATTTCCAGCTGTAATTTCATTACGAAATGATTTACCTATTTGAGCAATACCAAAAGGAGGCTTTCTATGGGCTGAATCTAAAATATTTTTAAAATTAACAAAAATCCCTTGCGCTGTCTCCGGTCGAAGATAACAAATATTATCCTTGCTTTCGACAGCTCCAAGATTTGTTTTAAGCATTGAATTAAATGCTTGTTCTTCTGTAAAATCAGAAGCCCCGCAAGAAGGGCATTTACCTGCAACAATATGATCTTTACGAAGCCGTTCATTACATTTTCTACAATCAACAAGAATGTCATGAAAGGTCTCAATATGACCTGAAGCCTCCCAAGTTTTAGGATGCATAAAAATAGCCGCATCAAGTCCAACGACATCATCTCTGTGATGAACGACAGCCTTCCACCATGCGGCTTTTACATTATTTTTTAACTCAACACCAAAAGGCCCGTAGTCCCACGAACTTCCCAAACCGCCATAAATTTCCGACGACTGAAAAATAAAACCACGCCTTTTAGAAAGCGAAACAACCTTATCCATTAAGTTATTTTTCTGCATAAGGGTGCTATTCTAACAAAAGAATTTCAAAAATCAAGGGAATTAAAATGAAGAAAATAAAATCTTTAACTTCTCAACAATTTCAGGAGATCCCTTCACTTCGGCGAGGGGAATGACTTGTTCTACAATATAAGCAGAATCCAGTTTGCCTTCTTGACGCGTAATAATTCCTTCTACATCCATCCAATCACGTGATCGATTCGCAAATACTTTAAGAACAACCAAATCTTCTGCAGAACACACATTCAAATAACAACCCTTTTCAAACTCAAATAATACCGTTCTTTGAATTACCTTCTCTTCAAAAGGAAGACCAGCCAACGAAATATCAATGGGAACACCATTTTTTTGCAGATAACAATAAAACCCTATTTTCCAAAGCAAATGCCTTTGCCCCATCAATCCTTGAGTCAAACGCTGCCACAAGCGTAACTAAATCGGTGCATTCGTAATAGAATTCTTGGCTGTGTAGATAAACTGGATCCGCGCAGGAGGATTTAGAAATATTCGAGGCTATTGCCGATTGGGGAAATATACAGAGTGATGTCAGAAGGAATAGTAGGAATGTTGGGATGGTTTTGTATATTTTGATTTTTGGTATCATGGGGTGTTGTTTTTACTTAAATTTGAGGGGACATCGAGAAGGATATTTTGATATTCCTCTCCTTTTCATAACAGGAAAAAATACTTGTCAATTCAAATTTTCAAGACCCCTTACTTTAAAAATGCTTTTTATTAAATGATTTCACGTCTCAAGGTCTGACTCTTTTCTTCTTACTTCTATGCTCTAATTCCACTTTAGCACTTCCCAACGTATCCCAATAAATTCTGCTAAGGGCAATCCCTATAAAAACAACTAATAATCCAAAACTTACAACATAATCCCCAATTGATGTAGTTTTATAAAAAACTGGTAAAATAAACCCCATTAGTACTGGAAGGATAATAAAAACCATTATTAAAACTATTTTTGTCATACGCTCTGCAAATATCTTTAGATTCGTTAGCTCTTGTTCCCCCATATTTTTATATTTATTGACAGTTCTTTTCCTTGAAAAAGAAAAATTTATCAAAATCATTAAAAAAAAACCAAATAGCGCTGATACTTGTATTATATGCATAACCTTTATTTTTCTATTCCGTACCACATGTACCTTGGTTTCTTTCGCTAAGCCCAATAAAAAAATCGACACCAAGCCATACAATTTCTCCACCAATTAACATCCAACCACTACCTGCTATAATTCCACTTAAAGTGCCGCTAGATCCTACAACATAACCAGCCGTTGTAAACCCTCCACCTAAACTCATCATTTCAAATGCTGCCAAATACTCATAACCAAACCCTGAATCAGTAGGAAAGTTTTTCCCCATTTTTCGTACATCCTGATGAACCCTTTGACGAGCTTCCCAAGTTGATTGTAAAAATTGCTCAAGACGGCTTGGACCACTTGGCAACGGAGGAAAATATGGTCTTGTATCAAAAACTGAATTTCCCTGTCCATCTGTGATTCCTACTATTTCAAAAAGACCATAAGGATCTATTTTATTAACTGGATTATTACCCACCATCGAAAACAAATTCATCCCATCCACATACCCCAGCGGATCCCTTTGCAGGAAGCGACCAATGGCGGGGTCGTATTGACGATTACGATAATAATAGATGCCACTCTCTTCATCGAAGCGGCGACCTGTAAACATATATGGATTCCCAATTGCTGAACTGGTAACACTCGGCTGCCCATAAGAATCGTAGGTATATTGCTCGATGATACTTCCGGCGCTGTTGGTGATTTGGGTGATGGAGCCTAGGCCGTCGGTGTGGTAATAGTATGTCTGCCCTGCGCGTTCCATCGTCAAGATTTCGTCGATGTTATCGCCCATAACATATTCGGCTTGCAGGGCGTTGCTTCCATTATATTCTGCAATAACCTCATCCCCATCATAAATAAAATAGGTTGTATTCCCATTGACGGTTTTTGCGCTTCTGCGGTTGTGGGCATCGTATTGGTAGGTTGCTGTGGT
>UOGJ01000112.1_pt1 | contig 25158 bp, 17 predicted proteins | sample 1989031 | NCBI WGS metagenome assembly UOGJ01 (sample SAMEA4712195, study PRJEB27164) | hydrothermal vent metagenome | biome: marine basaltic hydrothermal vent biome; feature: marine hydrothermal vent; material: mineral | place: Pacific Ocean | collected 2011-06-14/2011-07-23 | depth 1719 m | reverse complement strand
TGCCCTTAAAATAGAGCAATTATTTAATGGGATTGGTATAGTTTTTCGATTATATAGAAAAAGGAAAAGCGTGTCAACTTCAAAGGATGGGTTATTCGACGGAAATTCTATTATAAAAAATAAAAACAAATCTTGACACCATGCAATTTCAAAGTTAACATTTAAATATGCATTATATAAAAAGATCCTCTATTTCATCTATCCAATTTCTTCTCAAACATTTTCCATGTGTTGTAATTTTAGGGTCCCGTCAAGTAGGCAAAACAACCCTCATCAAACAAATCTTGCCTCACGCACCTTTTTTTGATTTAGAAAAAAGATCAGACTTTGAACGAATCAGCCAAGATCCTGATTTTTTTCTTTCACAATATAACAATCCAATTATTATTGACGAAGCGCAAACTCTTCCGGAGTTCTTTCCGGCTTTACGCATTGCTATTGATGAAAAACGCCATAAAAATGGACGTTTCCTCATTAGCGGATCAAGCTCTCCAGACTTATTAAAACATATCAATGAAAGCTTGGCTGGACGGATAGCCTTTTTTGATCTTAGCGGATTTTCTCTAGAAGAATCCTGGAAACTCTCTGAAAATCCTCTTTATAAATACCTCACTAAAAAAAAGACTAAAGACATTCTCAACTTAAAACCTCATCTCTCCACAAAAAAACTCTTGGAAAGCTGTCTATTCGGCTCATATCCTGAAGCTTTTCTTAAACACAGAAAATCTCCGCAAACATTCGCCTTATGGATGGAAAATTATTTTCAATCCTATATCAAAAGAGATATTCGCAACCTTTTCCCTGGAATCAATATTCAAAATTATCAACGTTTTGTTTCCATGCTTGCCGGGGCCTCTGGAAACATTCTTAATACCTCTGAATTTGCAAGATCCCTTGATGTTTCCCAACCTACAGCAAAATCATATTTTGAAATAGCTCATGGAACATTTGTCTGGCGCATGTTGCCAAGTTTTCAAAAAAATATTACTAAACGTGTTACAAAAATGCCCAAAGGACATATGCGTGATACAGGGCTTTTAAATTACATATTAAGAAATCGTGATATTTCTGAACTACAAATCCACCCTACGTTCGGAAACATATGGGAAACATTTATTATTGAAAGTATTTTAAAAGGTTTTCAAAATCAGTTACTCTCCGTCACACCATTCTATTACCGCACAAACAATGGTGCTGAAATTGATCTTATTCTAGAGGGTGATTTTGGAGTCCTTCCCATTGAAATCAAATCCGGAACCACCACACCCCGCAAACGACTCATTGCCCTAGAACAATTTGTCATCGAACACAAACTCCCTTTAGGAATCGTCATTAATAATGCCCAAGAAGTAGTTTGGTTAACAAAAAATATCATTCAAATTCCGGCAGGATGCCTTTAACAAAAAAAAGACATCCAAACAAAGCTGGATATCCTTTTTAAAATTAAAACAACAAACTACTTTTTATATCTTACCCAACCAAAACCCCTTCACACTGATCCATCCACTCCTCTTCTTTAAGAAAGGCTGCATCTGGAATAGATTCATTATCGGAGGCAGTGTCATCATTAGCTGGCTCCATATCATCAAAACCAAGAAGTAATGGCAAATTCACTGGTGTAATATTCAAAATCACCGGCACAAGCCCTTCGATGTGAATTGATTCCAACGGCTGATCAAATACCGGAACTGGAACTCCATTGCCGTCACGTTTAATTTGAAAATTCATAGCGTCGGGGTTAAGGTTGATTCCCCCTTCAGTAATACCCGAAGAAGCTTTTTTCTCCACCTTCTGAAGTTTTAATTTTATACCCGCCATATTACCATTAACAACATCAATATCTTTATTCAAACTATCTGAGTTCTCTGGATACCTTCCTCTTTCTGATTCTTTTTGCTTACGTTTTTGCTTAATAAGCAACCTCTTTTTTTTCTGTAATTCTTTCAACTCAGACTGCAATCTTTTAACTTCTCTTTCTTCTCCCGTAAGACCTAACCCTTTTTTATCTCTTACTTTATATTTTAAAATTTTCATTGTCGCAATAGCTCTTACTGTTTCCTTGAAAAGACCTTCATCTTCTTGCTGTGTAGGTTGCTCTAATGACATAATATTTCTTAAATAGCTTATATTCATTGGCTCACGAACATCTGCAGAATTATTGGCAACGACTAAAGTATTCTTATAAAGCTCCATACCAACTTCAACTGTTTTCCCTCTTTGAATACCTTCAAAATCCCAATGACCTCTTTCTATAAGCGAAACTTTTCCAGCATTCCTTTCCAAATAGCGCCAATCCCACCCTCTTTCTTCACGTTCATATCGATACATCAACCCATGCTCTGTACGATAAGATAATGCTAAAATAGCAGCAATATCTCCCTTTACCGAATCTGAATAATCCCCAGGCAAAATTTCCAGTAATCGTTGAACCTGTTCTACATCCACTGGATTACGCATATTAATCATTGCAATGTCACCACTCTCAGGTTTATTAAGCGTTTCCTTTATTCGATCTCTTGCCTTTTTTCCTAGCCGAAAAACCCCATCCTCCGCACCAACTCTTTCAATAAGACTTTCTTTCTCTAGTAAAGACAAAACACCATCAACATTCTTAATAGAAAAGCTTTGCAATAAATCCAACTTTGTAAAAATCCCCCCTTGCCGAACATGAATATTTCCAAGCTGTCCTCCAGGAAGGCTAATAACAGTTGACATTAAATGTGAATAATCAACCTCCGCGCTCTCACCTTGATTTAATGGCATCAATGACCCATGCTCTTTTCCAGATTGATTTTCCTGATCAATTAATCGATATGTATTTGCATTCAAAATATAAACAACCCCTTCCTTTAACACATCCACACGAATCGCTCCATTTTGACGCACAATTTGAATATGTGTTCCTAAAAATAATTCTTCTAAATTCTTAAATGCTTCTCTTCGCTCTTTTAAATTCCCTAAAGACATTTGGCTAATTAAATTTTCCAAAGCTAAAGGAAAAATTTCTTTTAGTAAATAACCCCACGACTTATTAGACAAACTCAAACCCCTTACAACCTCTTCTGAAGATCCTTTTTCAAAAAATATTTCCAAATCGTCAAGGGTTTCTCTTTTTATATTAATTTGGTCAGAATATACTTTACTAACATAATCTCTTGCCTGCTGCTTAACTTCTTCAGTAAAGGTTAAGAAAATACTCCCCGACCGACCTACTAAATGTTTAACAAAAGGATCTTCTAATAATCTATGCGCTAAATCAATTGTATCTTCTAAATATTGTTTCTTTTGCCAACGAGGTGCTTGTGAAACCAAATCTCCAATATCATTTCTTTTTGCATGCGGACTGTCGTACCCAACAATATGCTCTCCATCACCTAAAGTAGCAATAGCCCCTCTATTAGCATATCCACGCGATGTTTGATGATCAATGGGAGACACGCGGCCATTGTCATAAAATGCCCGTAAAGCAACAAACATAATATATTCTTTAGACTTATTGTTTTTGAGAGTTAATGGATAAATATCGGTAACCGGCATATGCCCAAAAATAATCCTCTTTATTCCTCCCCCTAACGCATCAATTGTTTTATCAATTCCATACCCAAATTTGCCATCAATCGCATTTATATACTCGCTCCTGACTTCCTCTGGATCTACATATTTCTCATCTCCAATAGTAATTCCCTCTCTTTTTTGCTGTGCTCGCAAATTTTCAATAACCATATCAAGATCTTCTTCGCTAATCATATTTTTCCAATTCATTGGCTTTAACTCTGAATAAGGAGCCTCTACACCCTCTAATTTTCCATCAAGAGTCATGTCGGAAAACCAACTATCAATAAATTCAGACAGTTCGTTAATTTTTCTAACCAATATCTCTCTGCTCTGCTCATACGCAGCCTTATTCAACTCATTTGCCTCTTGAGGATCAAGCTTTAGCCATTGGTCAATCAATTGTTGCGTATCATTCTGTATTAATTCCAACCCTTCCAACCATGTCGACCCCTCATATACTGTTCCCTTATATGTAAATGGCATAGGTCCTTTTTGCGGATGCACAGGGATTCCGCCATGAAGAATCAATGTTCCATCAGGAAGAACATCAAACAACTTTACCCTTGAATGCGTTCCAAAAAATTTAAGAAACTCTTTAAATCGTGAATCTGTACGAAAATTATTTTCATCTGTTGGAATTATTCCATGGGCTGTCTCAATTTTTTCACCACTATTTTCATGAGCCCATGTGTTATATACATTTATTTTAATCGCATTATTTAAATACCCTAATACTTCATCCACACTCATTGCATCCACAATTTGCTGCGCTGATCTCCCATTAGTATTTGGATATTGTCCTTTTTTTACAAATATTCCAACCACCCTTAAAGCTTCTTCTCGTGCCATACGTACCGCTTCTTGATCTTTCCTAACAATTTCATTAACTTTAACCCCATGCTTAAACTCATGAATAAGAACAAACTCACCATTACGTTCATGATAATTTTGTGGCCCCCACCCATAAGGCCCTGATTTCGACATATATGTCCGTAACATATTAATAAAATCACTAACAGTAAGCCCTTCACCCTCTGTACTATCAAGGTATTTTTCTGCCTCTATCATCAAACGCTTCAGCCAATTATCATGGTTCCCTTCTAACGTAACAGCTCCTTCACGAACTAACTCAGCCACAATATCAAAAACCAAAAGTGCATTCGGCCCACGATCAATAAGGTCTCCAATAAAACGTAAATTCAAAACCTTGGTAATATATTTACTATTTTTTGTAAGATCAACCCCCTGAGATTTCAATGTCTTAGCTCGTCCTGTCTTTGGATCAAATTCAATGGTTATAGAAGCACCAAAATAATGTGTCAAAATATCTGCTAATCGCTCCGCTCCCCCATGAAGATCAGGAATAATACCAAACTGCTCAACATCACCCTTACCTGGGTTATCCAGCTCCTTTTGGGACTCTCTTGCATTAGATAAAACTTGATCCATAGAATTATTATAATATCTAACTTTCGGAGAATATGTTTTGGTTAAATTAGCTGAAACTCCCTTAGCCGTCTTAACTTTAATAACTTGAACATTTTCTTCATCTATAACATAAACATTTTTTTCTTCATCTGTTAAATAAATTTCACCTTCCTTGTAATAGTAGTTCATTCTTCCTTTTAATTGCCTAAGCGCTCTTTTTCGACTGTTTATATCCTTACTAAACAATTGACCTATTTGCTGCTTAATAGATTTATTTTCTATTTGATCGGCAACATCAGCAACATAAGGATTATCTAAAAGCCTCTCTGTAAAATCTAATGTTCTTCGGAGGTGTTCTTCCCGCTTCCATACAGAATGCTGTTCGATTCTTTCAACAATATCTTCTGTTTTAGCATCAGCAGAGTTATAACCCAAAATTTGAATCCCTTCTTCAGCTGTAATATGCATAAAACCACCCTTACCTGTATATCCAGGAGACATACTTAAATCAACATTCGTAACAAGCCCACTTTCATAAAATGCCCGCATTACCATAAACTTAACAAACTCTGCTTCTGAAGAATATACTCCCGCTCTTTTAGGTTTTGCTGGATATAAATCATCTATATTCGTATGCCCAAGAACAAGACCTGTCACCCCAAGCTGCTTAACAAGGTTTTTCAAACCAAAACCATTCATATCAGGAAGACTATCTGGATCCACATAATCTTTATGCTCCGGTGTAATACCATTCTCAATCTGCTGACGTCGAAAATTTTCTTTCACTTGATCTGATTCCTCCCGACTCAACCAATTTGGCCAATTAGCCACTTTTAATTCAGACAAAGGGCTCTCTCTGGAAGCATCCTTTCCATTATCTGTATAATCTGACCACCATCCATCAATAAAATCCAATGCCTCTTGAGCTCTTCTTACAATTTCTCTTCTTCTCACATCATAGTTCCTATCTATAGGATCAAGGTTAGCTAGTTCTCTTGCCGCAGCCCTATGATCCTCTTCAACCTTTCTAACGCCCTCAAGATATGTGCTACCTCCATAAGTCACCCCTCTATATTTAAAAGGAAGCGCTCCTAGCTTTGGATCCATGGGAATGCCCCCATGCGTATATAGCCGCCCATCTTTTGTTACATGAAATAATTTAGCATTATCATGGGATAACAATTTTGGTATTTTTCTTAACCTCTCATCTCTTTGATAATTTTCAGACGTAATCGGTTCTGTTCCAAAGCTTGTTTCGATAACAGAATACTTGTCACCACCAGCTATCTCTTCATTATAAATTTGAATTTTTCGCGCATTTTCTAAATACCGTAAAATAGCTACAGGATTATCTTCTAACCTGGCAAGCTGCCGATCTGCTTTCTGCCAACGATCAGCCTCCGCCATATCTGGGTTTTTATCTCGGATTTTTGCTTCAAACTTCTTTCGCGCGTTTTCTCTAGCCTCTGACATAGCTATTTCTGATGTCATTAAAATTTCATCAACTTTTCCTTCTTTCCATTCTTGCCCATACTCATGCAACCGAATAAACTCTAAATTCCGCTCATCCAAAACCATGCGCCCCCAAGAAAAAAGCCCTGTTTTTGAAATACGTGTTGCCCATTGATTTGCCCAATGAATAATAGAGGTACGGTCCTTTTTTAACTGTGCAAACTCTTCGACCGTAGCATCATTATGAACCCCTAACATTGACCACAACGCCCAATGGTCATGGTTTCCAATCGTCATCACGGCACCATTATTAAGCAATTCTTCCACAATATCCATAGCCAACAATCCAAACTCTCCCCGATCAAAAAGATCACCTAAAAGAACTAAATCTTTAGCTTTAGTTAAATCTATACCTTGTTCACTTAAAAGCACTGCCCGCTTTTCTTTCGGATAAAATTTAATTTCAACTTTTTTACCAAAATGCTTACTTAACATATCTCCAAAACGCTCATTCGCTCCATGAATATCTGGAACAATCGTAACTGGATCAATATTTCCACTTCTTTTGTGAGCTATCTCCTTCTGAAGTTGTTCACGATATTTTAAAATAGTCTCTATATCATTTCCATAATGCGTTACCTTCGGCTTATTCCGATTCTCCGTAAAGTTAACAGCAACACCTCCAGCATAATTAATACGCATTACCTGAGCATCATTTGTATTAATAGTATAAATATCTCCCGTTTCAAAAACTGTTAGTCGAATCTCTCCCACACCTTTTGTAACACTAGCTTCCTCTCTATTATTTCTTAAAAACTTAAGCTGCTTTTTTCTTTCCAGTAAATTCTCACTAGAAAGAATTTGCTCAATATGGTGTTGTATTTGGAGAGGAGAAGCTGCTAAATCCCGTTTACCATACGCACTATCATTCCCAGCTTCATCCATCCCTGCATGAATTAAAATCTGATTAGCTTCCCCTGCTAATAGTCTATTCTGATCACCAGCCAACACACTACTAACAATTTTAAAATCCCCAATTCCATCAACTCCATTTTCTTCTTGATCCCATGCCCCTGTTCCACCAGAAAAATATTTTCGTGGAGTCAGCTCTTGTGTCATTACGTCATAGTCTTCCTTAATATAATTATAAACACCCTTCTTAAACGATTCGACGTACTGGTCATAAATTTTTTGTTTAATTTGTTTATCTTCGACATCAACACCTTTAACCTTATTCTGATCCATATAAATCTGACCCAATAAACTTTCCTGCAAGGCTGATTTATACCATGTGGCTAAAAGCATGGAATTATAGATTTGACGTAAATTGGCAAATATTTTTCCCTCATTGATTTCTTTTTCAATCTCAGGCAATAAAACCTCTTTAACAATAGCCGAAGATACCTTGCTAATTTCCTGCGTATCATCTTGCTCTAAACTATCCAATCCATATTTCTCAACCCCTAAATTCTCCTGCAATGCCACATAATCTTCTTCCAACATAACCTTTAAATGACTATCAATAATATACGCTGTATTTTCATGTTCATACACAACCCCATTTTCAGGAACAATCCAAATTTTATTAAATGTGTTCATAGGAATTTGTGTGGTACCAAACTGCTCATAGGCCTTTGTATAAACACGATTCCAAAACTTCTTCCCTAATTCATCTTCCGGATACATTAAAGATGCCGTTAACTGTTTAAGCATATAATCTTGAGCGAGCATATCTCGACCCATTTCAGTCTGACCAAAACTTTCCGGAACAATACGATCTGACTCATAGGGAGAAAGGTTTACCCAAAGATCATCATTGGAAATAGTTAACGATGCTAAAAAATATTTAATTAACTTTGTTGATTCTTCTCTTAATTGCTGATCATTCAAATGGGTATCACCACGATCTACAATAAAATCAAACTTTAAGGCATTTTCAGGACGCACAGTCAATCCTTTAACCATAGCTGGTATATATGCATCGGTTACACAAACCATAGTCCCTGGAACTGGAAGATTCATTATGCTTTGTGGAGCTTTCTGAGCATATAATGCTTTTGGGGGAGCTGTTAAACTAAATATAAAAGTAAATGCAATAAATGCAGATAAAATACGGCAAGGCAAAGTATTTCGTTGTTTTTCAATATATGTGATCATTTTTTTCTTGCTTTATATAATTCTCTTTCAAAAAAACGTTTTCTTATAAAGTATACTGGAAGAATAACATATTTTTAAACACTTTCAAGAACTGAACTGAAAATAAAAACATATTATCATGAAGTATTTCTTGATAATAATATTTTATTGTAGCATTCTTACGTTGAAAGGAATAATGATGCAAAAAAAATCAGAAATTATCAAAAAACTTTCTGTGTATTACGAAAAAGGTATTTATCTCCTTTATTAAATACACCCACCATCAAAAATAAAACGATACTTTTGACGGCAGGTGAATTTGTGGTTATGCGGCTCGTTTATTTATGCTTATGATCTTTTTTTCGAACGAGATTTTGCTCTTTGAGCAGATAAGCCAATTTGCGATGGCAATCATCATCGGGACGACCTACTCTCGGTGGTTTCCGGCGATCATAGATTGTCTTGGTACGTTGTAATTCCCTGACGTAAGGTTGCCCTGCTTGCTTGCCTTCAGCACGAAAGATAAACTTATATACGCCGCCTTCTGTTGTTTTTGTGAACAAGCCTCCGTAATCACCATCATTAACATCACCATCTTCATGCTCCCCATCGTCATGAAGACTGATCGTATACATATTTCCTGATGGACTTTCGACAAATACTTTTACATTAGAGCCTTTCACTGGAAGACCTGCTTCTGCTAAAATCCCATTTAAACGAATCTTATCCCCAACAAATTTCGTTCCCGGTTCCACAAAAGCTTGCATGCGTAAATTTGATCCAGCGCCGATGGCGATTCCGTATTCAACAGGATCCTTTGTCTCACGACATTTTTTAGGAAGAAAACCGCGTTTGACATCCCGTGCGTTATTCTCTTGAGAGTCACAGTTGGAACGCTTGGATGAACGGGCTGGATTAATATCACCAATGCAAACAACACCTTCATGAACAACAACGACCTGCCAGTAACCTGCATAGCGTTTGGGTTCTCCTTTTGGAAAGGTAACTTCGACAAATCGAGCTGTTGGTGTTGAGCGAAATCGTACGCCAAAACCAGGAGGTAAAGCTGTTCCTGAAATTTGTTCTCCAATAGGTGAGATCAAGAAAAATGGCAGGCGTTCGTTGGGGTAGTCGTAAATGACCACCATCACATTCACATCGCCTGGAAAAATATCAAAACCATGAGTGTGTTTATCTCCAGGAACAATGGTATAAAATGGATCTGAAATAATAGCAAGTCCAGCGGTCTCCATAAAAATTTGGGTAAAATATTTTTCTAAAAGAAAAAAATCTGATCCCGTCATATCAGTGACGTGATTAAAACTTCCACCCGTGGCTGATGATAATTCATCCAATGCTGCTCCGTCAACATCAGCCGGATCTCCAATACCAATACCATAAACCTTAAAGTCTGTCGGTGGTGGAAAAACCTCACTGTCCTGCGGCGTAAAATCAGGTCTCAACATCCCATCTATCGCATCACGACCAGTGATTGAGTACCAAGAACCAGCTCCTCCAATTTGAAAGCACCTATTTTCGATTCCATCTGTCAACACAATCATTGCTTTTTTAAGATCAGGTGGGTTAGTTGGATGAGTAGGATCTGAAAATTCAGCTTCACCAAGAATGACGCCGCCAGCAATATTTGTAGAGCCGCCTGCCGTGAACCCCAAGGCTGCCTGCATAGCCGCCTTATTTCCATCAACTAGGGCAATAGGAAAATCATCATTAGGACTTTCATTAAAACTGATAATAGCTGCGCGATCTTCAGCCGACTCACGCAGCATCTCTACGAACAACCGTCCGGCAGATTGCGCTGCTTGTAATTTAGTACGCGTACCCACAACATCATCCATACTGCCAGACCTATCAAAAACAAGTATGGCATCAACTGGAATAGCAGGTATAACCGTTGCCGACAAAGCATAAGTGGTCGTTATCCCTGTAATAGGATCATCAATTTCAAGCTGTGCTGTATATGGCATAGCTCTTGGATCAGCATCGGCATAAAAACTAACGGCAACAGGAACATTTCCTTCACCCACGGGACCAGGACCACAACGCGTGACGGGTAATACTGTGTAGGTTCGAGAGGAAGAGGCATTTGTAATATCAGTATCCGGCAGGACAAGACCAAATAACCCCGCATCGGCAGGATCAGCTCCTGCCGTAATCCGTGCTGTAAAAACTAAATCACCGTCGCCGCTATTTTGAACCTCTTTAAAACGGACTGTACGGAAACCACGCTCAATATCTCCAAAATTAATCGGTGTAGCCGGTGGAACATCGGCTACTGCATTTGCAATACATCCGGCTCCCGAAAACGTAATGGAACGATTTGAGCCTGAGGACGGTGTGATCGTTAACATGCTTGGAGTGGCAGCAAAATCACCAGGTGTTGTAAATGTAACATCCACTGAAATGGCAGGACCAGATACAGGCAAGTTTAGAGTCGCAATAGGAGTCCAGTTAAATGAGGACCCTATAGCTGGTCCAGGAATAGTAACCAGCACATCAAGTTCACCAGAATTTGTAATGGTAAAAGTTTCGGTGTCTGTACTTGGATGAGGGATTGTTCCAAAATTAATGGCGGTACGGCTAAGCGTAATTTCTACCTGCGCATTACGCGCATCTCCTTCGCATTCAAGTGTGCTTACACCATTTGCCGGAGTCCGTGTGATGGGCAAAGATCCAGAAATATTATTACCGGGCGCCATTGGAGCAAATATGACGTCGATTGTTGCGGTCTCACCGGGATCGAGTATGATCGGAAACATGGAAAGACTAGCAGGTGCGACAGTAAAGGGGGCATCATTACCAATTGCGCTTACAGTGACACAATCTGTCCCACTGTTGCCTAAGGTAAACGTACGTGTAACGGTAGCCAATGCAGTATTAGATGATCCCAACACGGCTTCACCGAAATCCTGTGGATTTGGCATGGTCGTTAACAATCCTGCGGGGCGAGGTCCAGAGGTATCATCACTGGATCCAGAATTGGGATGATCAATAATTAATTCTGTGGCTGTAATTTGCGCTGTAACATTGCTATTGAGATTACTAATAGTACCTGGGCCGGGTAGAACGACAGTCCCATCATCGCTACGCACAATCATCATGTTTGCTACGGTATTTGCCATTGATGTTGCGCTTCTGAAAAAAGCTAAACGACCATTGCCAGGGCTTATTGCTAGCTGAGGTGGTTGAGTCGATGAAGGCAAATTGAGACTAAATAAAAGTGTTGAATTAATCGAGGCCCCTGTCGTGTCAACGATGGATAATCTCCAAGTAATGGTTCCTGCTCCAGATTCTCGTTTTAAAATTGCGACAAAACCAAGGTCACCAAAAATGGCATATAAATGATCTCCAGCACTGTTAATAAACCCTGTTTGTCCTGCACGTTGTACTGTAATCTGAGTCGCCGTACGTTCTACCGTTACGACACCTACATTGGTGTTTGGAGCAGTGCTCCAAACCGTCGGAATAAAAAAGCCGTTTGTTAAATTAAGACAAGCCATAATTTTTTCTCCTTTTAAAAAAAAATCAATAAATTATAAAATTTATTACATGTATATAACAATTCAAATTTAAGTTAAAATATACTCAGTGAAAATTAGGTTGTCAATTCATTCTCGTGTTTTTTCTAAAATTTTTGAGGTCACGCGGCTACAATACAAATCCCAGCTTTATTAGCTAGATTCAGAATAGACTTCTCATCTATTAAAAGGGTTTTTCCGGCTTCAATACCAAGACATTTTGCCTTGCATTTAATCATACTTTTAATCGTTTTAGAACCTATTACAGGAACATCAAATCTTAAGTCTTGATTAGGCTTACTCATTTTTACTACTACCGCTCCGTCTCTTGCAATCTGACCACCGCGCACAATGGTGCGATCGGTGCCTTCCATGGCTTCAATAGCAACAATGGCTTTATCTTTGACTACGACCGTTTGTCCTACATCGATATCTCCCATGGATTTAGCAATTTCTTGTCCGAATTGGATGTCTTCTAATTCGTTAAGGGATGGGCCTCGCTTGGTGAGCGCGCCTTTGGGGGCGAGATATTTTTTAAGAAGAAAGGTAGATTCGACTAATTCAATTCCGTATTCTTTAAGCTTATCGGCCACCGCAGAAAATATGGTATCTGCCTTGCGATCTTTAATCGCATCAAACACACTTTGAAACTCTTCATCAAATTGAACCTTAGGATCAAACAAGTTATCTTGATTAACCTGTCCGGCCATAATCACACGGTCTACACCTTGATCTTTAAAATAACAAAAAAGTTTTTTTAACTCTCCGACTTTAAATTGAGCATAGTTAGAAACAAAAAATCGTAAAAAAAAAGAAGTGTCGCCTTCGACACCTCCTGCAATAACTTTAAAATTTTGTTTTTTTGCCTCGTGAGCAAAAAGAAAGGGGAATTTACCATTTCCCGCAATAAGACCGAGTTTTTGACAACTCACCCTCCGCAAACCCCACGTTCTGAGGTTTTAATAAAAAATATAAAATGCTCTAACTCCGGACTAAGTGTCAACTCCTCAGTAATTTTTGCTAAAGCCGTTTTACGCGCGAACCCTGAACGAAATAATATCTTAGAGGCCTTCTTTAAAGCCCTTACCGTCTCAACTGAAATCTCTGCTCGCTTTAAACCAACGGAATTAACACTAATAACTTTTGCTGGATGACCATCACACATAGAGAATGGAGGAATATCCTGAACAACTTTAGAACAACCTCCAATAATAGCTAAACGTCCTATACGTGTAAATTGATGTACGGCGCTAAAACCGCCGACAACTGCGTTATCTTCAATTGTTACGTGCCCACCCAATGTTGCCGCGTTAGCCATCACACAGTTATTACCAATCACACAATCATGCGCGACATGAGAATACGCCATGAGTAAATTATTATTCCCAAGAACCGTTTTCCCGCCGCCTTCTGCTGTCCCGGAATTAATCGTCACATACTCTCGAATAACATTATTTTCCCCAATATTAAGAAAAACATTATCATCAGCGGAATGCTTTTTATCCTGCGGTGCGCTGCCAATAACCGCACCTGTATAAATTTTACAATTGTGTCCAATAGTCGTCTGCCCTGCCAACACACAATGGCTTCCCACCCGCACATTATCTCCAATCGTCACACCGCCCTCAATAACAGAATATGGCCCGACGCTGACTCCAGAAGACAGTTTGGCTCCTGGATGAATAATAGCTGTTTTATGAATGTTTAAGTTTTCCATCATTTTTTATTGTACTTTAAATAAATTGTTTTTAAATAAAATAACTAAAAATTTTTATACTAATTCTATTAAATAATTATCCTATTTTAAAGCTGCATTTCTCGTAAAACCATCGAGAAAATGCAAATTGTGTTTGGTAAATATTTAATAGAATTAGTATTACTCATCTAAATACGAAGCATCCGTAAAAGAAAAAGACATCTCCGCTTCGGTCACAACAACTCCGTTAACCCTGGCAACCCCCTCAACAATGGCCACGCGCGACTTATTTTTTTTGACATTAATTTCCATCACCAACTGATCTCCCGGTACAACTACTTTACGAAACTTGGCTTTATTGATTCCCATAAAAAAAGCTAATTTATCATGATGTGCTTCATCCGTCAAGATGGCAACTCCAGCCACCTGTGCCATAGCCTCTACCATCAGGACCCCTGGCATAACCGGACGCGTTGGGAAGTGTCCCTGAAAAAACTGATCATTAATTGTGACATTTTTAATTCCTACGGCTCTTTTTCCTTTTTCAAGCTCCAAAATACGATCTACTAACAAAAATGGATACCGATGCGGTAAAATTTTTACAATATCATTAACTTCAATAGCCTTACTTGTATCCATATCAACTTTTTGCATTAAGCTCATTTTCCCCGATGATGTCCCTTGTTTTACAAGTTCCTTTAATAATTGTGTATTTAAATTATGCCCACTTTTAATGGCAAAAATATGCCCAACGATGGGCTTCCCCAATAAGTATAAATCCCCGATAAAATCCAACACTTTATGCCTTGCACATTCATTAAAAAATCGAAATTTATTTTCTTTAACTCCATCAGGCCCAATAACAAGTGTATTTTGATAATTCGCCCCCTTACCCAAACCTTTAGCCCGCAAATCATCGGCTTCACTTTCCAAACAAAAGGTACGTGCGCAAGCGACTTCAGAGACAAAAGACTCTTGCGTTAAGTTTATTTCAAAAAATTGTGCTTGCAACGCCTCAATATCATAATCCAATACATAAGAAATTTTTAATTCATTAGCCGGTACAACATAAATAGAACATCCATTTTTTTCGACTATTATCGGTTTTTGTATTTTAAATACCTGTGCTGGCTCCCCCTGATCCAAAACTCCTACAGCCTCAATAGCCTGTAAAAACTCCCGCCCACTACCATCCAACCCCGGCAACTCCTGCGCATCAATTTCTATGATTAAATTTGTTATACCACATCCACACAAAACAGCCATCAAATGTTCTACTGTGTGAATAACCGCATCCCCACTCCTAAGGGAGGTGCATCGTAACGCGCTGCCCTTATCACATAAATTATCCACGCATGCACTGACAACAGGCTTATCTGTCAAATCTGTCCGTATAAAACAAATCCCCTCATTTTCTGCTGCAGGTTTAAGTGTTAAGCTTACCGCACACCCTGTATGCAACCCTATACCTGAGAGAAAAACCTCCGCTTTAATTGTTCTTTGTTTTTCGTTCAAGATCTTCTACCTTTTTCTTTAACTGCCGAATTTCTTTAATATATTGGGGTAATTGCCCAAGAGCCGCTAGTGATCTTAATGCCTCATCATACAGTCTCGCCGATTTTGTTGATGATGAATGATGCCACGAGGATGCCATTTCTGATGATCAGAAATCAAAGAAACAATTTGTGTAAAAGCAAAGGAAGGATTATCTGTAAAAATAACATTCTTCCCCGGAATATCCATATCCCGAGGAAGAATAATAGCCGCTGCTTTTGTCTTTTTGGCTAAAGAAATATACTTTGGATCAGCAACAAAAGTTAAATCCCCTTCTTTAGCTTCTTGAATACCATTAACATCTGTTATAACTACTTCACCATCTCCGCGAAAATTGCTCAGCTAATGTCTTTTGCATATATTAACTTACTCGGCCTTAGGTTGATTGGCATTCAAAAGCTCAAGCATTTTTTCTGTTAAATTATAACTAGGCGTTCCATAAATAAGAACACGATCATTTAAAATAACAGAATAACCTTTCTTTTCAGCAAAATCACTAACACTCTTTTCAATCTCTAACAAAATCTCCCGAATTTTCTCATTACGCTCTTTTGTTAAATCTGCTTTTTTTTGTCGATCAAATTCAAGTAAACCAGATTTTAATGCCTCAATTTCCTTTTCAACTTCTGCTTTTTTATCTTCTGCTAAAAGGCCTAACTTCCCTTGAGATTCTCGAATTTTTTCAATTTTCACATTACGCTCTTTTTCAAACTCTTTATGCTCCCCTTCAAGAACTTTATCATAAGCTTTTGTTTTATGATACTCGTCAAACAAACGGCTTAAATCCACAAACCCAATCTTTGCCTCGGCATAGGCCCCTGTAACCATAAAGACGGTCATAAAAATTGCTATTAATCCTGTTTTGATAGTTTTCATTTTTTTCCTCCTGATTTAAAAACCACGACTTACACTAAAATAAAATTTACCACTGCGCCTATCTTCACCAGGCTCATCATTTAATGGATAACCATAATCAAGATTTACCGGTCCAATGGGCGTCTTTACACGAACTCCCAAACCCGTTCCGGATTTAAAATCTCCAGAACCAAAATCATTTGAGTCCGCCCAAACATTTCCTGTATCAAAAAATACAGCTAACTTTAAAAACTCAATGATGGGAATAGTATATTCAATATTTGCGACCGCAATACTCTCCCCACCAATTGGATCATTAGTCACTGTATCTTGAGGCCCAACTTTTCGTTCATCATAACCACGAATAGTCCGTGCTCCTCCAGCAAAGAACCGCTCAAAAATAGGAACCTTATCCGAATCCCCATATTCGGCAACAATCCCCGTGTGAATACGAAATTCCAAGACAGATTTAAATTTTAAAGGAATATAATAACTTCCACGTACTTGCGTTCGATAAAAATCTTTATTTCCACCCAGAACATTTCCTGCTACATCAAAACTTCCACTTACGACAAAACCCTTCGTCGGGCTAAAAACACTATTACGAGAATCACGTTTAATCGTCGTCCCTATTTGACTTACCCTGTTTGTTCCTGCTTCTGCCAGCAACGCAGAAGAAACATTATTTTCAAAATTTTCAATCGTAACTTCTTCAAATTTGTAATAAATATTTCCACTTGTATATTCTGTAAACAATTTACCAAAACGAACATTTCCTCCAATGCGTTCCTCGTCATATGCATAACCTACATTACGTGATCGAATCCGATTTCTCCTAAAAAGATCAAAACCTCCGGAAACCGGATAGTCAAAAATCCATGGTTCTGTAAAACTCAGCAATAAATTATTTTTTGTTGATCCTGTTTCAGCCCGTAATTGAAGATTCTGACCCCCACCAGTAAACGTCGGCCAATTCGTAATATCAAAATTACGCTGTTCAATTTCAATAAATCCAACAACTTGATCCACCGTACTAAAACCTCCACCAAAACTAAAGCTTCCTGTCTTTGCTTCCTTAACTTGCACAACCAAATCTTTACGATCATAATAATCGGTATCTTCCATATCAAAATTTACATCTTCAAAATATCCAAGGTTTGTCAACCGTTCCTTACTGCGCCGTAATTTAGTTCCATCAAAACGATCTCCTGGATGCATTCGCAATTCTCGTCGGATAACAATGTCACGTGTACGCGAATTCCCTTGAATTTTTATCTTTTCAATATACGCAATTCCCCCTTCATTAATATCAATTTTTACACCAACTTTTCCTGTTTCCGGATCAAGAGAAGCTGCCTCACTCACATTGGCAAAAATATACCCTCGATCAAAATATAAGGTTCGAATATTAGCAATATCTACCGTTAATTTTTCTCGACTAAACACTCCCCCGTCTTGAATCTCTTTCATTACTGTTTGGATTTCTTTTTTGGAAACAATATTATTTCCATTAATAGCCACGTCACCTACAAAATATCGCTTCCCCTCATGAAGATTAATGTCTATGTTAATAAGACCTTTGTATAAACGCTCCGTAGAGTATTCCGCTTTTACATCAATAAAACCTTGCTGTTCATAAAAAGAAATGATTCTCTCCAAATCTTCCTCCATAACTTCTTCCCGAAAAGAACCAGAATTAAATGCCCATTTCTTTTTTGTTTTAATAAGTCTTAAAATTTTCCTCGCTTTATAAAAATCATTACCCTGAATATGAATACGTTTCACGCGAACACGATGCCCTTCTTTAATAATAAAATGCAAATTTACTTTATTAGTAATTTCATCAACAAAGGTTTCCACCTCAACTTTTACCGTTGTAAATCCTTTTTTGGCATAAAGATCTTTTATAAGATCCACATCATCTTTTAAAATTTTCTTATCTAAAAATTTTCCAACTTGCGTTGTTATTTTTTTACGTAATGTATTTACTTTAAGATAGCGTGTTTTAGAAAAAGTGATTTCTTCAATAACCAGCTTCTCTTCGAGATAAATAATAACCTTAAAACCACCTTCATAATCCTGCCGGTCAACACGAATGTCAGAAAAATATCCTGTATTATATAGACGCTTTAAATCATCGCTAATAACAACTTCCATATATTCTTGCCCTACACGCATTTTAATCTTGGCAAGAATAGTCGCCATACTGATTGTTTTATTTCCCTGAATATCTATGGCCTTAACAATTTTGGCTTGATTAGAAATATCAGTGGACGGTGCTTGAGCAACAACTGATGAAAAAGATAAAAATAAAAAAACCACGGTTAAAAAACCTAAATATTTTGCATTCAGCATTATTTTTTCCTGTTTATAATTTATTATAAATAATAATTGGACTAATTATACGAACAATAATGTTGCGTGTCAATTCCCGGTTACCAAATTTTCAAAACGCATATACTCTTTAATAAAGGCTAATTTAATTGTCCCCACAGGTCCGTTGCGTTGCTTAGCAATAATAACATCGGTAATCCCTTTATTTTCTTCCGTCGGTTCATAATATTCTTCACGTAATAAAAGAACAACCACATCTGCATCCTGCTCAATAGCCCCTGATTCACGAAGGTCCGATAATTGCGGGCGCTTATCTTGACGCGCCTCCACAGCACGTGAAAGCTGACTTAATGCAATCACAGGAACACTTAATTCTCTAGCTAATGATTTTAAAGAACGTGATATTTCAGAAATTTCCTGCTGACGGCTTTCTACTTTTGATGTACCGCGCATCAGCTGAATATAATCCAATATAATCATCTGAATATCATGATTTGCTTTTAATCGACGCGCTTTTGCTCGCAATTCTAAAACTGAAATAGCCGGTGTATCATCAATAAATATTTTTGATTCTGACAACTTCCCTGCGCCAGCTGTAAGTTTTGGCCAATCTGAAGGTGCAAGAAATCCTGTGCGTACTTTTTGTGCATCAACCCGTGCCTGCGAACATAACATACGTTGAACAAGCTGTTCCTTAGACATCTCCAAACTAAATATCGCAACGCCCTTTTTAACTTCGATTCCGACATGCTCCGCGATAGAAATAGCCAAAGCTGTCTTTCCCATAGAAGGCCTTCCGGCGAGAATAACTAAATCAGAAGGCTGCAGTCCAGAGGTCATACGGTCAAATTTTTCAAACCCCGTTGAAACCCCGGTAATATGTTCCTTGCGTTGACACAACTGATCAATCTTCTCAATGCCTTCTTTCACTAAATCTTTAATATGTACCGACTGCTGCCGCTCCTTTAAATTTGCGATCTCAAAAATTAACTTCTCTGCCGCGTCAACAACATCCTCAACATTTCCTTTAGCCTCATAACTGTCTGCAACAATTTGTGTTGCACTTTTTATCAGCTTACGTAAAATTCCTTTTTCTTTAACAATATGGGCATAATGCTCAACATTAGCCGCAGTAGGAACAAAGTCGATGATAACAGAAAGATACGTAACCCCGCCTATATCTTCCAAAGTGCCATTGCTTTTCAATTGTTCAGAAAGTGTGATAAGATCAACATTTTTGCGTGCCTGGTAGAGATCTGTAATAGCACAATAAATTTTTCGGTGGGAATCTTCATAAAACCATGCTTCATCGAGAAGCTCAACGGCTAAACCGATAGCATCTTCATCGATGAGCATAGCACCTAAAACAGATTTTTCTGCTTCAATATTCTGCGGGGGAATTCTTATTTCGTTACCCATAGCCTAATCTTTGCCGTCACTTCAGGGTGAAGTATGATCCCAACCTCAAAAATACCTAATTCATCAATAGGCTTCTCAATCACAAGATCCTTTCGATCAATAGTATGTCCTTCAACTTCCAGCGCTTTGATAATTTCATTCTCAGTAACAGATCCATAAAGCTTATCTAAATCATTAACCGCTACATTCACTGTGCAGGAAACTTTGCTAAGCTTTTGGGCTAAATTGCGTGCGGCTTTCTTTTCCTGTTCATACTGAGCCTGTTTTTTCTTTTGCTGTAGTTCGATTCTTTTGAGGTTAGCCGGTGTTGCAAGATAGGCTAATTTGTTAGGCACAAGATAATTACGGGCATATCCATCTTTAACACTCACAACCTGCCCGATCTTCCCTAATTTTTGCACTTCTTCTGATAGTATAACTTCCATATTTTTAACTCACCTTTAAAAAACTATTTTTTAACTCCACCTGTTATTAACAATGCCAAAAACCGTGCTCTCTTAATAGCCACTGTTAATAAACGCTGCTCTTTAGTTGTAATACCTGTGATTCGACGAGAAATCATTCTGCCGCGATCCGTCAAATACCTCTGCAATAACGGTAAATTTTTATAATCGATAACAGCATCCTTCGGCATTTGATACTTTGCAAAATTCTTCTGACGATTAAGTCTTCTTTTTTTATTTTTTTGTGGTTTCTTTTTTAACAACTTGATCCTCCAATCTTATACCAATTATTCATCCCAAGCGATGTCTTCAGGCTTAATAGCCTCGCCGCTTTCCACACCTACTCCCGCGGTTGCTTCTTGAGGCGCCTCTACCTTTTCTTTATTTCCTCCAGAGCTGCCTAAAAATTGAACGCGCTCAGCACGCACATCAATAGCGCTTCTCTTTTGCCCATCCGATGTTTCCCAAAAACGTGATTGCAATACCCCTTCAACAAAGACAGGACGTCCTTTTGTTAAATACTGACAACATGCTGTGGCTTGCTTATCCCAAACAGTAACCGTTAAAAAACAAACCTCTTCTTTCAATTCACCCGAACTATCTTTAAACCTTCTATTCACAGCTATCCCTAAATTAGCTACGGCTGTACCACCCGGTGTATAACGCAATTCCGGATCCCGTGTTAAATTTCCAATTAAAAAAACTTTGTTCAAATTCGCCATTTCAACCTCCAAACGCTTATAAAATTAATAATACATTTAATCCACTAATATAATCAAAGAACGAAGTATTTGCTCATTTAACCGCAATCCTGCTCTCATTTTATTAATTGCAGATGCCTCACTTTCAAAATTAATAGAATAATACAGACCTTCTGTACATTTTTTAATTTCGAAAGTAAACTTTTGCTTCTCAATCCACACCTGACTATTAATAACGTTTCCACCTGCGTTGTTTACGATTTCTGTAGCGTCTTTACGCGCCACTTCTTTTTCTTCATTCGTCAATTTAGCGTCGATGATAACTACCATTTCATATTTTTTAAGTACCGTTTTCTCCATTTTCCCTTCCTATTATTTTTTGTTATGTTTTTCCATCGCTCGATTTATTCCATCTGTCATCCAACTAAAACAACACTCACCCGCCTGCAGAATAAACCCTCCTAATTTTTCTTTTTCCTTTTTGGAAAAATTATTCAGGACATAATCAACAACATCTTTACCTGATCCTGGATGACTAATTCCCATACGCAGCCGTGCAAACTCTTGTGTTCCACAATGTTGAATAATAGATTTTAACCCATTATTCCCTCCAGCACTTCCTTTTGCTCTTAAACGTAATTGCTCAAAATCCAGATTTAAATCATCGCAGATGATAAGCGTATTTTCAAGAGAAAATTTTTGATAAGCTAAAAATTGCCGCACGGCAATACCAGAAACGTTCATAAACGTCGTTGGAAGAAGAAACCATACTTTCTTATCTTCCCATACCCCTTTAGCAACTAACCCTTTTGTAAAAGAACTTTTTTTTAGTGAAAAACCTAACTTTTCAACCAAATGCTGTACAACAAGAAATCCTAAATTATGCCGCGTATATTCATACTGTTTGCCAGGATTTCCCAAACCGACAATAAGATACAATTATGCTTTTCCTTCCTCTTTCTTTTCATCACCCTTCTTTTCTTTTGTAACTTCAGGCTCTGCCTCTTCCTCTGTCGGAGCTTCTTCCTTCATAGGTGGAACAACAGAAAACACAATTGACTCAGGATCATGGTTTGTAATAACCCCATCAGGAAGCACAATATCTTTAACATAAATCACATCGCCAATGCCTAACACACTTACGTCGACCTCAATTTTTTTCGGAATATTTGTTGGCAGACAAAAAACTTCCAATTCCCACATAGCATGATCTAAAGAACCTTTATCCTGCTTCACGCCAATAGCTTCACCCTTAGAAACCAAAGAAACTTTTATCTCAAGTTTTTCTTTTAAATCTATCCGTTTAAAATCAATATGTACTAACTTGTCCGAAACAGGGTCTAGCTGCTCTTCCTTCACAATGGTTGAATAATCGCGTATTTTTTTTTCGCCTTCCAACACAGTCATATAAAAAACCACACTTTGCCCTCTATAAAGACGCATCGTTTTTTCATATATTCTACGGTCTACTTTAATGGTTGTTGGCCCACGCTTGCCCCCATAAACAACCGCAGGAAGAAATCCTTCCCGACGAAGCCCCTTAATACGACGGGTTCCAATCTTATTACGAATTTGAACATCTAATTTTATTTCTTCCATTATACACCCACCCCTATTTTATTTTAATTTCATCAAATAAACAGCTAATCGACTGCTCTTCATGCGTACGATAAATGGCCTCTGCCAATAACGGGGCAACCGAAACTTGTTTAATTTTGTCTATTTGTTTTGACGGCTTAAGCGGAATACTATCCGTGATAACCAACTCTTTTAATGCCGAACAATTTTTGAGACGTTCAGTAGCCTTCCCTGACAAAACGCCATGACTAATAGCCGCATAAACATCTTTAACACCCTTCTTTTTCAAAGCTTCAACCGCCTCCACTAAGGATCCTGCGGTCGCAACAATATCATCCACTAAGATAGCATGTTTTCCTTTGACATCTCCTAATATATTCATTACTTGTGTTTTTTCCGGACTCTCTCGACGTTTATCAACAATGGCCAGATCAGCACCCAAACGCTTTGCATACGCACGTGCCATCTTAACTCCTCCCACATCAGGAGACACCACCACAATATTGTTTAAATTCATATCTTTAAAATAATCACATAACGTCGTAATCGCATACAAATGATCTACTGGAATATCAAAAAAACCCTGAATCTGATTAGCGTGCAGATCCATCGTTAAAATCCGTTTTGAGCCTGCGGCCACCATTAAATTTGCCACTAACTTTGCCGTAATTGGAACACGCGGCTGGTCTTTTCTATCCTGACGCGCATATCCATAATAAGGAATAACCGCTGTAATACGTTTAGCTGAGGCTCTTCGTGCCGCATCAAGGATAATCAATAATTCCATTAAACTATCATTAGAAGGCGGACAAGTCGGCTGAATAATAAAAACATCTTTACCACGAATGTTCTCTTTAATCTCTACGCGAACCTCTCCTTCGCTAAAACGCGAAACCAACATATCCGTTAAAGGAACATCTAAACGTGCTGCAATACTCTTGGCCAATTTAGGATTGGAATTACCCGTCAATAAAGCTAAACCATTCATATATCTATATTACCTTACTCTAGCGGGAATACCCATCGCCACTTTTCTTGGGGGTACTTTAGTTCCCTTTGTTACAACGCTTCCAGCTCCAATAACAGCTTTTTTCCCCACTGTTACAGGAGCCACTAAAACAGAATCAGAGCCTATAAAGGCCTCATCATCAATTTTTGTTATATTTTTATTTTTTCCATCAAAGTTGGCCGTAATCGCTCCGGCACCAATATTAACCTTAGAACCAACCACAGCATCACCTAAATAACTAAAATGTTTCATATAAGTGCCTTTGCCCATTTTCGTACGCGACACCTCAGTAAAATTTCCAATCTCTACACTATCACTAAGCCGTACGCCAGGTCTCAAACGTGCAAATGGTCCAATACAACACGTGTTTCCAATATGAACATCTCGCTCAATAAATGTAAAAGGGCGAATAACCGTATCTTTGCCAATCTTAACATCTGCATCAATATACGTTGTCTTAGGATCAATAATCGTGACACCTTGCAGCATAAAATTTTTTAAAATACGTTCTCGCATAACTGTTTCAGCTACAGCCAAATCTTCTTTTGTATTAACCCCTAAACAACTGCTAACATCTTGTGTTTCAACCGTTTTTGCTTTTAATCCTTTATTAACAAAAAGCTCAACAATATCCGTCAAATAAAATTCTTTTTTCTTTTTATTAAGTTTTATAGCCTTCAAAACTGAAAACAAATCCTGACTTCTAAAACAATATACACCAGCATTAATTTCTTTTATTTTCTTTTCACTAGCATCAGCATCCTTTTCTTCTCTAATTACAACGGCCTGCCCTCGTTCATTGCGAATAATTCGTCCATAACCTTGAGGATCATTAACCGTTGCCGTCAAAAATGTTACGCTTGCTTTTGTTTTACGATGCTTTTGAACAACCTGCTTAATAACAGCCTTATCTAATAATGGAGTATCTCCACATAAAATTAATACATCACCATGATACGCCCTTAATTCTTTTTCCGTACATCTAACCGCATCAGCCGTACCTAATAATTTTTTCTGTTCTACGCAACAAAAACCCTTACCAAGAAACGCTTCTACTTTCGTTCCTTGGTGCCCGACAACAATATATGTTTTCAAAGAACCAACAGCCTTAACAACATCGATGACATACTGAATAATCGGTCGTCCACCGACTTGATGCAAAACCTTTGGCAAGTCGGATTTCATGCGTGTCCCCTTGCCTGCAGCTAAAATTATTGTCCGTAAATCCGGCATAATAAGTCAAGAGTATATATAAATTACAATGAATGTCAAGGAGAGAAATCAGCCCCAAAAAACTATTTCAAATCTATCTCTATACCAACTAATCTAACCCCTTTTTTTTGAACAATACTTAGGGTCTGCTGAAAAAAGATTTTTTGGATGAACACCCAGAGGATATCCACTAAGAATCTTTCTTATCCTCTTTAATTTAACTTACTCTGACTGCCGCCAGCCTTAAGTT
>UOGJ01000151.1_pt1 | contig 26499 bp, 30 predicted proteins | sample 1989031 | NCBI WGS metagenome assembly UOGJ01 (sample SAMEA4712195, study PRJEB27164) | hydrothermal vent metagenome | biome: marine basaltic hydrothermal vent biome; feature: marine hydrothermal vent; material: mineral | place: Pacific Ocean | collected 2011-06-14/2011-07-23 | depth 1719 m | reverse complement strand
CTTATTTTAATGACCCATTATACTTTAACTTCTTCAAACAACTGCAACTCAAGAATATATTCCAATCGGAAAACCCAATCCTCTTGACGTTGCAGACAAAAAGCCTCGACTCCCCAATGTTTTTTTTCATCACGTTCAAAACTACGCAAACTTTTTGGAAGAATGGCCCTGCGATTACGTTGATTATTTTCTTTCAAATAAACAATTTCCAAAGCCCGATTTTTATCAATGGCTTCATTAATAATACGCAATTTTTCATTTTGCGGAAACTTTTTATCAGAAATTTGATATTGATACTCCGTTAAAAACTCCGCCACACATCTATCCATCTTTATATCTTTCGTTTCAATCTTTTTTTTCAAAAAAATCCCATCAAATGTCGTACACCGGCTTAATGCCACATAAATTTGTCCATGACAAAAAGCCCCTCGCCCCACATCCACCACCACACGATCAAATGTTTTCCCCTGACTCTTATGAATCGTAATCGCCCACGCCAAGCGCATAGGAAACTGTTTAAACGATCCCATCACACGCGAATCAATAGCCCCCTTTTTTTCATTATAATAAAACTGAAAAATTTCCCATGTATAAGGCTCCACTTCCACGCGCTGACCATCATTTAAAAGTACCTGAACAGCCACAGAATTAAATCCCGCTTTAAAAATATCAACAACCTCTCCAATACTCCCATTGACCCAACGTTTTTCCGAGTCATTATTCACAAGCATCACTTGCGCGCCAACCTTTAAATCTAACACTTCATGTGTCGGCAAACTCCCTTGCGTAAAGTCACCCCGAACTTTCCCTTCATAAGTAAACAAATCCTCATTTAACGCATGCAGCCGTTCCTCATTAATTTGATCTGCTAATTTATTTGTCGTCGTCAAATGAACATAAAATTCATCCGGCTTTGGTTCAAATGTAGAGTTGTAACGCTGATTAAGCGTTTCCATGTTTTGCTCTGTCACATCATTATTTCGAATAGCATTGAGTAATTCTAAAAATCCTGCCTCTTTCTGGCGATAATTTTTCTCAAATTCAATAATCTCCATTTCCACTTTATTAAAAACATGTGCATCAAAAAAATACGGACTCTTATACAACGTCTGAAAAATATGCCGTTCATCCGGCGTGACCACAGGAGCTAATTGATATAAATCCCCGATAAAAACAATCTGTACACCGCCAAAGACCTCATCTTCCTTTGGTCCATACAATCGCAAAAACGTATCCACACAATCCATCAAATCCGCACGCACCATCGAAATTTCATCAATAATCAAAGTCTGAAGATTCTTATAAATCTTCGTCATATCTGGTTTAATCTTCACACTCGATACCGCTTCAACAATAATGTCCGGTTTAAAATTAAAAAAGGAATGAATAGTCTGCCCCTGAACATTAACAGCCGCCACACCAGTCGGCGCTAAAATAACTAAATTCTTTTTAACCTCGCAACGACAATATTGTAAAAAAGTAGACTTCCCTGTTCCAGCCTTTCCCGTGATAAATACATTAGCAGAACTGTGCACAATCAAATCAATCGCGCGATGAAAATCGTCATTGATTTCAATCTCCTGCTCTTTTTTTACACTATCTTCTAAATTTATCAAAACAACTCCATCTGCATTTTTTGAAACAATCGATGCAATCCATTTTTATCAATAACATATACTTCTGTTAAAACCGTTTCTGCATTTGCATTCAATTTTTTGTCCATTTTTGATAACTGTGCTGCCTGTTTTACATTTTGCGTATCATAAAGCGGTTCTCGACTTAAATCATAAAATATTAATTGACTTCGTCCTTTAAATCCTTGTTCCCGTTGACTCTCACGAATCAAACGCATCAATGAGGCATCCAAATTTTCCGGAGCTCTATCAAATGTTCTGACCTGTGGATTAAAAGTAATCTTTCCAAAATCTTCATACGCATGCTTTGTCAAAATGCCGAAGATAGAACAGTATTGCACAAACTGTGATTCTCCAATGGATAACTCATGGGCAAGATCACATATGCCCTTAGAAAACTCACCCCATTGAAAACTTTTCCAATCCTCGTTCATGGCAATCGATAAAAGTTCAAAACGAAATATGCCTTGTAGTTTTTGTTCGATAGAAGTAAAAATATTATTCAACAATTCCTGAGCAGATTTCCATAACTCAATCTCATCCTGACGGATAATACTCATCATCAACATTTTTCCTGATTGATTCTGTTCCTTTACATCAAAAACAATAATTTTTTCGTTAAAAACACCGCGACAAACAACTTCATCTAAAGATAAAAAATGCTTAAAAACAGGCGAGGACTTACGGATAAATTTTGGTAAAACAATACTTAAACTCATGTTAAAATTCCAAATACTCTGCACGCCATCCTTCAAAACCACCTAGCATACTATAAACCGTTTTAAATCCATTTTCACTGAAATAGGTTGCCTTATTTTGGCTGCTTAATCCATGAAAGCAATAACAAAGAATTGGCTTATTTTTATCTGTATTATTAATAAAATCATCAATATTTTCATCATTCACTAAAACAGCCCCCTGAATATGCGCCTCTGCATAGGAATCATCATCACGAATATCTACGATAGTTATGTCACCTTGATCAACTAATTTTTTAACCTCTTGAACATCAATTTTTTTAAAATTACACATATAGTTTATCTCCTTTTTTAAAAATCCTCTCCCACCGAAGCAGAAAAAGATTTTTATCTATTGCACAAACTTTAAACTATTATATGAGGAAGTAGTATACTCAATTTATAAAAAAAGGCGACCTTTTTATAGGCCGCCTTTAACATTCTATTATTAATTTTCCAATATTATTTTTTAGAACCCTTTCCTTCTAAAGGACAAATCTTTTTATCTGCTAAAAAACTCTTAGCACAGTTTGCTTTCCACTGAGCTCTTTGATCTGCTGATAAAACATTTTGAATAGCACTAATAGCCATAATATACATCTTAGATGCTTTTATTTTTGCTGCATATTTTGTATCAATAAGTTTATTAACTGTATCAACATCAATGATATCAGACCACATTGCTGATTTTAAATCGACCATCACAACATCTTTATCTGCTTTAAGCTGAATTAATTTTTTAATCGCTTCATGTTTAATATCCTTAATTTTAGTTAACTGATCATCTGTAATTTTGAACTCATCTTTATTCACCCATAAAATTTTAACCTTAGCTTTTAACTTTGAAATCTTACATGTTGATTCCTTACTCCCAGATTTTTTACATTCCGATTTTTTTTCTTTTGAACACGCTTGAACAAAAACTGGGTTAGCCACAATAAGTCCTGCAATCATCATTCCTAATAATACTTTTTTCATAACTTTTCCCCTTTTTTTAATCTTAATAAAAAAACAACCCTTATAAGTCTTTGACCTACAAGGGTTGTTTTTTGCACTTTTCAAATGTTCAATTTTCCAATTGTTTTATGCTCTAACAACGTTTGTAGCTTGCTCACCCTTTGCACCTTCTGTGATATCAAACTCAACCGGCTCGCCTTCTTTTAAGCTCTTATAACCTTCGCCTTGAATCGCAGTGTGATGAACAAATACGTCGTTTCCTGATTCTGGTGAAATAAAACCAAAACCTTTTTGGTCGTTAAACCATTTAACAGTTCCTTTTGCCATTATTTACTCCCTCCTTTTCTTTTACTTTGAGTAAAAATGACAAGACAAAAAAAACGAAAACCGCAAGATAAATTTCTACCATGCGGTCCAAAATTTCTATCTCCCTAATTCACTCAGCGTAAGTATGACTTATTTTTTTATTTATGTCAAACAAAAATTTTGCTTAATTTTTTATTGATTTACGCACCTTCGCCCAGTGCTTCAGTGTATCTTTATATTCCAGTGCGGGATAACCCAACATTTTTTTACCGGCGATAACATCTTTAATCACAATGGATCCTCCTCCAATTATGGCTCCATTACCAATCGTAACATGGTCTTTAATAGAAACCGTTCCGGCGATAACAACACCGTCACCCAGAGTAACCGACCCTGCCAAACCACTGTTCCCTGACATAATACAAGACCGACCTAATTTACAATTATGGGCAATTTGAACAAGATTATCAATCTTGCAGCCATCACCAATAATGGTACTACTAAACTTCCCTCGGTCAACACATGATCCCGAACCAATTTCTACGTCATCACCAATAATAACATTGCCAATTTGAGGAATTTTAACTAAACCTTTTCCATCTAGACTTGGGCGGTAACCGAACCCATCTGCACCAATACTCACATTAGGATGAAAAATACAATGCTTTCCAATTTGACAACGTTCCCTAATAACCGTTCCAGACCAAATTATTGTTTCAGCTCCAATACAAGTTTGATCAAGCACAGTAACATTTGGATATAATTTAACTTGATCGCTAAGAACAACATCTTTTCCAATATAACAGCCTGCCCCAATACTCACATTTTTTCCAATTTTTACAGTTGGATGAACAACTGCTGAGGCATGAATTTCATTTTCAAGCAAAGGCGGGTCGGGGTTAAATAATTCTAATAATTGGGCCATGGATAAATCGGCATTTTTTACTTTAATCAACGCTCTGCCAACCCCTGATTCAAGCTCAAATTTTTCATTAACGATAGCGGCACATGCCTGGGAGCTTTTCCAGAGAGGCAAATATTTTGCGTCACCAATAAAGGTAATCTGATTTTTATTTGCTAATTCAATTTGCTCGGGTCCAATGATTTTTTGCGTTATTTCCCCAACCAAAACCCCGTTTACGACTTTAGCTAATTCTTCAATAAAAAAAGACTTCATTAACGCTCCTGTTCTATTATTTCAAAAATAATTTTCTTAATTACCAACGTTACGCTTACGCGCATGGCCAGATCCTGTGGTCGGTCTTGATCCGGAACCAGAACTTTGCGGCTTACCTTGAGACCTTCCTGAAGGTCGACGCCCCCCCGTACGTCTTGCCGGCCTTTGAGCACCGTCGGCAAATTTAGCATTGGAAAATTGAGGGTGCATAGAACGAGGCAATGTCATTTTAATTAAACTTTCAATTTTAAAAATATCATGGCTTTGAATCGGCGTAGCTAATGTTACGGCATGACCTTCTTTACCGGCACGACCTGTACGTCCAATGCGATGCACATAATTTTCTGCATCATCAGGTAAATCATAATTAATCACCAACTCAATCATACTGATATCAATACCACGCGCTGCGATATCAGTAGCCACCAACACACGATAACGCCCACGTTTAAATCCTTCGATGGCTTGGTTTCGCTGACTCATAGAACGGTCAGAATGAATTTCAGATACCTTAGCACCCATAGCACGAATATTGCGCGTGACACGTGAAGCTTTCATTTTAGTACGCGTAAAAACCAGTATCGTCCCTCGATATTTTTGTAAAAGCATTTTTAAAACATCATTTTTTAAAGCCTCCTTCACAATAAAAAGCTCTTGTGAAACATCTTTAGTGGCCGTACCAGAAGGAGCAATCTCCACGGTGATTGGAAGCTCCATATACTTTGTGGCAAGCTTTAAAATATCCGGTGGCATGGTCGCAGAAAAAAGCATAGTTTGTTTTTTATTCGTTACACAACGCAAGATACTTTGAACCTGTGGTTCAAAACCCATATCTAACATACGATCAGCCTCATCCAAAATAACCACAACGACATCACCTAAATTAATGGTCCCTTGATAAATATGATCATTCAGTCGTCCAGGTGTAGCAATGATCACGCTAGGACTGCGATCAATATCTGGAATTTGTGTTGAAACCTTAACTCCCCCAATTAACACAGCACTTGTCATTTCAAATGATTTTAATAATGGCGTCAATGCTTCATCGACTTGTAAAGCTAATTCACGTGTAGGAACCAAAATCAAAGCCTGTCCACCTTCCGAAGCTAAACGTTGAATAGCTGGAATACCAAAGGCCATCGTTTTACCCGTTCCCGTCTGAGCAACACCCATAATATCCTTACCCTCCAAAGCAATGGGGATCGCCTGATTCTGAATAGGTGTTGGCGTAACAAACTTCAATTTATCTAAAACTTTCAACATATCCGGGGCAATCCCCAGATGACAAAACCCTATATTCGATTGGTTCACAATAGCTCCATTTTTATTTGATTAAATTAATTATTGCCTTTTCTAATTTACATCCAAACTTGACACATTGTATTTTTTCAATATTTATTGGATTCACTGGATGAGAATAGTTTTTTTGATTCTTTAACATAATGGCGCCTGCCATACAATGAAAACTGCTCGCGGTCATTAGCCCCCCTACTATTGGAACACAATTAAAAACAAAAGCACGACCAATATCAAAAGATTTATACGCCGTTTGGTTATTTATCATTCCATCATTTTCAAATATATAAAAATCAGGGGTAGATTCGACAATATTTTTTTCACTAACATCGACCTGATTAATTTCACAATAACGTTTTTTAGAATCATCTTTCGTTAACAAAAAAAACACACTGCCTTCTCCAAGAACAGTTTGAGAATCATCCATATTTAATTTACGTGTGCATATATATTTCATAGCGGAACTTAATTCATCTACCGTCCCAACAAGAACGTTTTTACATCTCCCCTGATCCAGCCAGGAGTCCGCAAGGATAAGTGCTTGATGAAAAGAAAAACAAAAATCTGTAATTGTTAGAATAGGCCCTTTTTTATCAAGAGCAGCTGCAATATACGATGCTGCGGCATTATGGACGGAATGTGAAAAAATCGTAGGGGATACACCTGACTCTCCATAATCAAGAATATTATCCAAAAAATTAAATGTTGCTTTATGCGGACCAAACGCCGTTGCCACAATAATGCCCAACGATTCATCCTTAATGCTTTCTAACGAGCCCCCATCATGCACGGCATCCCATGCAGCAAGCGTTGCGATTTTGCTAAATCGATCCGCCCGTCTGGCCTTGCTCAACACGTGTTTATCTTTTAATAATGTGTCATCGATACTATAAACTGGAATACTTTTTTCTGAAAATTTCGAAAACTTTTCCAGTGAAGGTGCAACTGCTCCTTCCTCCAAAGCATCCTTAAAACTTTCAACCCCTCTTCCCCGAGAGGAAACCTGTCCAATACCTATTATATTCATTATAATTAAGCTCTACGTGGCAACTTTTAAACGTAAATCAACACCCGGAGTTCTTTAAGCTAACCTTTTTAATTTAACTCCGGGTGTTGATTTACTTACTTAAATTTTTACTCTTTCTTTCCTATGACAACAGCTGCATTGTTTCCACCAAAAGCCAGTGATGTTGAAATGGCAAACCTTCCATTAATATCCGTCGTTTTTGTTACTGGAGATATTCCTATATCAGGATCCTCTTTCACAAATCCAAAACTGGCAGGAATTTTTCCTTCTCTTAACGTTAATGCTGTAAAAACAGCTTCTATAGCCCCGGCTGCTCCAAGCGTATGACCGGTACATCCTTTTGTAGAAATAAAATTTACCTTATCTCCAAAAATTCTATTTAATACTTTCCCCTCTACTTTATCATTCTCAGAAGTCGCTGTTCCATGCGCGTTAACAAAACATATATCTTTAGAATAAATCTTAGCCCTTAATAAAGCTTCATTAATCGCTGCTTCTAATCCCTTTCCTTCTGGATGAGGTGCGGTGAGATGATATGCGTCGGAGGCTGATCCGTATCCTGCTATAAACATATCCGGACTATTTTTTCTCTTAGAATAAACATTCTGATTCTCCAGAATCATAACACCCGCCCCTTCACCTAAATTTAATCCCTTACGGTTTTGATCAAACGGTGCACATTGAACGGCACTCATGATGCCAAGAGAATGGAACCCACATAACGGTATTTTATTAAGTTCATCTGCTCCGCCGGCAATAGCGATATCACAGAATCCATTTTCAAGCCATGATGAAGCCACACCTATGGCGTCGGCTCCTGAAGAACAGGCATTGACGACAACGCAACACGGTCCTTTTAAATTATAAATTCGTGCAATAGCCTCGGCTAAATTTCCCTGCAAATACGCATCAACCGGAGCCATAGAAGCATGCCCTTTTTCTCTGTAATCTTTATAAAATTCAATACTATTTAACTGGCTTGCCACCGTCGTCCCAATGCACACGCCAACCTTATATTTTGAAGAAAGAGCTTCCAGATCATATTTTTCTAAAGCCTCTTCTAACGCGCATAAAAGCAAACCTAATGTACGATTTTTATGTTTGGAAGAAAAATTATGAACTTCAAAAACAGGATGTTTTAATGCGGTATCAAAAAGAGATACAGCTGAAGGTGCACTCATTTCTTTCTCAAATGAATGCAGTGTTTCCATAATATTTTTTCCTGCAGCAGAAATACATCCCATGGCTGAGATGGCTACTCTATCATTCATCCTTCTTATCTTTCACATTTGTAACAACATATTGAGCCAAGGTATCTATCGAATAAAATATTTCTCTCCCCTTTTCCATGTCGCTCACCTCAAGGCCAAAATTCCTTTGTAATAAAACGACAATCTCAACGGCATCCAAAGAATCCAAACCCAGACCGTCTCCAAAAAGAGGCTCGTCATCTTTTATACTTTTAGGATCTATATCCTCAAGAGATAAATGATCTACCAACAGCTCTTTTAATTGACTACGTACTTCTTCTAATTTTTTATTATCCTGCTCATCCATATACATTTCTCCTTATTATATAATGATTAAATATTTTCTTTATAATCCCAAATATCCGCAAACAAAAAACATTGATACGGATAACTTTCGACATAGTCTTCCAGAATCATAACATATTCCTGAACCCATTTTTTTAACTGCTCTTTTTTACTTATACCTTTTTCATAGACTGGATAAAATACATGCCTAAAATCAACCACATATTCTCCCGAAGATATCTTGGCTGTTAAAAGCACAATGACAGGACATTGTACCGCGGCGGCGATGGAAAACGCACCATAAGGAAACTCTGCTTTATCTCCCATATAATGGACATCAAGAGATTGGAATCCATACTTCCTATCGCCCATCATCGACACCATATCTCCTTTATTAAGCCTATTGGTAATCTCAATAGCTCCGCCAAAAGCCTGCTCCGGAGATATAATTTTTATCGCATCCGCCTCTTCATCCACTTTCAAATTCTTTTGCACCGACCTGTTATCTTCTTCCCTCATAACAAGATAAATATTTTTATTCAATTTTTTTAACGAATGCAAAGCCACTTGCCAATTCCCAACATGTGATGTAAGCAAAATCGCACCCGTATTGTTCTTTTCAACAACCTTCTTAACATCTTCATATCCTTGTAAGGTTGTATCAAAAGTATGAACACCTGCCGTGACAACATATCGATCAATTAAGGCCTTGCCTTGATTAACAAAAAGTAAATAAACATGCCAATACAATTTAAAAGTATGACATCCCTTAAACCTTCTCTTAATATATGCCAAGGCATTTTTTACTGCCAAATTATCAAAGATCACATAATAAAAACAAACAATATACAAAAGTCCGTACGCGCCCCGTAAACCAAATAACTGTATCGCACTTTTAAAAAACCAGAAACCAAACGCATTACCTCTTTTTTTGACCTTAATTTTTTGATTCAACAAGGCACGGCTCGCTTAACATACGTTTTTGTAAAATTTTAGCAATAAAGTATACCGCCACGCCAACAATTATCGACGCCAACGGAGCAAAAATGAGTGACCCTAAAAACCATTCCCATATCCGCTCAAGGCCTTGATGAAAAACTGTTTCAAAAGAAATATCTGTTAACCAATAACCAAATCGCATGTAATGACCTATCTCAATACAAATGACCGGCACAAATGGCGGCATACATAAATTTTGAATACCAACCGCCATGACTTTATTTAAATGCAACCTTGATGTGACATAAATAATGACGATCGTATGTACGGCAATCAAAGGAAGCACCGCTAAAAATATACCTACGGCCGCAGATGCGGCTAACCCTCCAGGGCTGGCATTCTCTTTAAGCAAAAACTTAAACATCTTGACTGGATGCCGAAGCAAGGCATAATCAATTTTTTTTTTATCCTTAACAATTTTTTTATGTCCAAAAGGCAAAAGACATCGTGAGACTAATACAAAATGTGCCCTGGAAATTCTTAAATTATCAACGATACTACGAAAATGCGATACACGATTTTTTGCTTCAGGATAATGAACATCTATATTAACTGTTTTAAATTTTAAACCAGCCCATGCGGCTTTAGCTAAAAATTCTGTTTCAAAATCATACCGCGATCCTTTAAGGTTTAACTGCAAAATGTATTTTACAGGAAAGGCACGAAAACCACTTTGGCAATCATCTAAAAATATACCTGTTTCAATCTTTAACCAAAAACTGGCTATCTTCCGCCCAATTTTACTTTTAGCCGGCACATTGTCCGTATCAAAATTCCTTGAACCAATAACAATCACATTATCATGGGTTACAATATGTGGAATAAATTTTTCAATATCTTTAGGGAAATGCTGTCCATCCGCGTCGATTGTAATCGCATATTTTCCACCTTGTTTATCAACATACCGCATTCCCGTAAGAAGAGCCGCACCCTTGCCCTCATTATTCTGATGCTTAATAACCACCACATCTTTATCCGTAACAGCATTGACTAAATCAATATCCGTACTTCCATCATCAACAACAACAATATTCTCTAAATATTTTTTGCAGTCTGTAATAACCTGACATACGGTTTTCCCATTATTGTAAACAGGAATAATACCCCAAATTTCATTTCTTTCTGTCTGGATATTATTTAACATTACGCACACGTTTTTTACGTCTCTTTTTTCCTTCCAAAAGCATATCCCACACACATCCTGAATATCCAATCTTATGAAGAAATTGTAAACTCGCGTCTAAGGCATCTGCCGGAAAGATACACGACCTAATTCCTTTAAACCCTTCTGTCAAAGTTTTCTCCAACCATTCTTTGTCGAGCTTTGGCGCAATATAATAAACTGGTTCAAGAAGAGCATCGTCTGGAGAAATAACCCCTTCTCTAAGTGCCAATTTAACAAGAGGTGTTCCTGATAAAATTCTAATGCCCATAAACATAAAAGATACGGAGTTAGTAAGATTCTTGATATTTTCTATTCCCTCACGCACCGTATCTTCATTTTCTCCAGGACAACCAAACATATAATAATGCGCGACGGAAACTTTATGTTTAACAAATAAATCGTTAGACTCAATAATATCTTTAAATCGAAATGATTTCCCGAGTTTACGTAATGTTGTATCGGTAGACGCATCCGAACCTAACTCCGCTGCTTGTAATCCTGTTTCCTTCATCATAGCCACCACATCATCATTTAATCCTTTGGGCGTAAAAAATGCCGTCCACGGAGTGTTAAGGTTTCTCCTCTTCATTTCTTCAACAACCTTAATATAATGCCCTTTAGCATCATTAAAAACAGAATCTGTAAAAAATATTAATTTTGCATTGTGTTTATCCCTTAACAACTCAACATCATCAACCACTTCCTTAGGATTCCTAGAGCGGATTTCAGATCCTTCTAAAATAGGATAAGTACAATAAATACAATGATGCAAACATCCTCTTTTTGTCTGTACCGAGGCAACATTTCCACTCTTAAGATAAAAAGACATCAACTCAGGATCATAAAGCGCACTTGGAATATCTCTTTCTAAAAGGGATGGCTTACTTCTGACACATTTTTCTTTAGGATAAATACCCTTTTCTATACCCTTAACAAAATCAACCATCAAAACTTCCCCTTCACCGACGATGCCATAATCAGCGCCTGTTTCCTCTAAAATAACTTCCGGAAGAATAGAAAATCCAGACCCTCCAAGAACAATAACGGCATCTGAGTTTTCCTTGATCATTTTTACTATATTCGACACCGTATCTATATAACGCTGCTCATTCATCAAATTCACATTATCAATATTACGGATGGATATCCCTACTATATTTGGCTGCGCATCCTTGAGGTCTCTTGATAAATGTTCTAACGATTTTTCATTCTTCAGAAAATCTACCTGTGAGACATCATAACCCTCACGAGAAAGTGCTGCGGCCACCATACTCATACCTAAAGGATAAATAGTGTACGGCGTGTTGGCAATATTGGAAGATATCAATAATATTTTCATACCTGCTGACGCCTCAATTGACGCTTTGGCCGTTTAAACGTGCCATCCTTCTTTTCTTTATTTATGACATCCATAAATAATTTAGCCATTTTAATTTCCTGACAACAGTCGCTGTAAAATGTTTTCCACGAATATTCATACATTTTTTTCAATGAATCCACTGTCATTTTCTTAGGTTGAAAAACAACTTCTCCACATGTATATTTAACCCAATCATTATGTAACAATCGCCCCTGTTCTTCCATTTCTGTCCTAAATGGCGTATGAGGAAACGGGGTCAAAATAGTAAACTCTGCCATATCCAACTCTATCTCCAACAGAAAATCAACCATCCTCTTGATATAATCCTCGTCGTGATGTTCCAACCCTAACAAAATAGTCCCTTCCACACAGATTCCGCGATCCTTCAATCTTTTAACCCTATTTCTCATATGATCAGAAGTATCTACAATCGCCTGATACACATACCAACATCCTGCCTTGGCCGCTAAATCCAATATTTCGTCATCATCTTTGATAGGATGCGATATCCACTTTTTTTTCAAAGGGATCAAAGCTTTGAATATTTCTTTTTCCCAGTCATCGTCTTGCGCCAATGAATTATCAACAAGAAATAATCTATTATTATCTATGCTCTTTATCTCCTCAATAACTTTATCTACAGGCCTAGGCCTAAATCTCCGTCCACCTAAATATTGCGCGCAACAAGGAAAGCAATTAAATCTACAGCCACGAGACATATGCACCAAATCAACCATCTGCACACCCCGAAAATTATATAAATCACGTTTCAATATATCTCTTCTGGCTGTCCCCACAACAGATATCTCAGGCAACTGATTTTGATAATCATAAACTTTCTTCAATTTCCCATTTTCATGATCTCTAATCACATCACTGATTATGCCTTCCGACTCCCCTAAAAGAATTGCATCCGCATGATCCTGCGTTTCTTTCGCATGCAGCATCGTCCCAATCCCTCCAAAAATGACCGTCCTTCCCTTGGCACGATAAGCATCCGCAATCTCCCAAGCACGAGGCATTTGACAGGTAAGCATGACAGAAAACGCGATCAAATCCGCTTCTTCATTAAAATCAATCTCTTCAACATTCTCATCATAAAATGAAATCTCAATACTTGGATCAAGGGTCGCGGCAAAACATACTGGCCCATGAGGAGGAAGATTAAACGTTGTTTGTTCCTTTAACTTCGGCCACTTTGGATAAATTATTATCATTTTCATATAACCACCTTTTCTACACATTGATTTATAATCTGGGCAATAGTAACTCTATTGCGTGTCATACTGTTTATATCTTCAAAACTTAAATACTTCTTACCTGTATCTATAGAGATATCTTTCACAACAAAACAAATGGATTCTTTCTGATCGGATTTAATAACAAGAAGTTCGGAGGCTTCCTTTTGAGCGACCATCATATAAGCCTGATCAAGGATCAATGCGATATGATTTTCTTTGAATGTCAGATACATAACAGGACCTTGACATCCAAAAACCATCGCTGCTTCCGCTATAGGCGTCGAGGGAAGGGTATAAATAAACATATTTCCTCTGGCAAGTTTACGCCCACAGGTCACATAATCCTTGAAATAATTCCCATTGGACGGCAAGCATCCTTCTTCATCTGTACTAAGGATCCCCCTAAACATCCCATCCTTAGACGGATTTATCCCAGCATCATACAAAGCTAATGCGGCTGAAAAACATACATTTTTTGTTATTTCATTAAACCTGCCAAAATTCTTAATAGATTCCGGTAAAATCTTACTATCTCCAAGCATTAACTGCAAATTTTTTTTATCCGAATATTTATTTATGTAGGATCTAAACACTCCTCCACACTCATCCTCCTTTATCCAACCTACTCCTGTTATGCTTATCATATTTTTTTCTTCTCAGAATACAAATCTAACCTCGTATATTTTGCAATATTTTTAAAATCACGATCTCTTGATAATAGTGCTATGTTATTTTCAATAGCAACGGCTGCAATTTGCAAATCATGTGTTTTACGAATTGTCACACCCTTTTTTCGCAACGCGCGATACATTTGACAAGATTCAAGATATAAATGCTTTGAAAAATCTAAATATATGAACTCATCCAAAATGGCTTTTATATTTCGAAAATCTTTATCAGAATCAATCCCTTGCAACACCTCCTGATAAATCACACCACACACAGCAATATTTGATCTGTTCTCTAATAATTTTATAAGTTGAAAAACTTCTTTAATTTTTCTCCCGGAAAAAAATTCAATTAAAACAGACGTATCAATAATAACCATTACCGCATAGACCTCATTTCATCTAAATTTCCAGACCATTTTACTTTACCAAAATATTTAAGCAAATCAGCCTGATGCTCTGTTTGAACCAAACGCTGCAAAGAAAAATTAATCAACGCTTTATAGGTCGAAATCCCCGTTAAACGCATCCCCTCTTCCACAAGCTTTTCATCCAACTCCACATTTGTTCTTTTCATAAAGACCTCCTATACACACAGAATATCATTATTATGCGCATAGTCAAGATTAACTAAAATGCACCGATTATATTTTCCCATCAACCCTCTCGATGGTGTCTTTTGAAACACCGGCATGAGAGGCTAGTGTTTTCCATTGACTTAAAGCTGTACACGTTTGGTCGATGATCTTTTGCGCCTCGATTTTTGATAAATCAGCGGTTTGCGCCAATTTTATAAGATGCTGCACTCCAGGGTTTTTGCCTTCACCCATGACCATGGTGCTTTGCTCACCGCTTGGGCCAGAGGAAAAAGTCAGATCATAGGCTGGAGCCATACGCCATTTACCACGCCTATCCATTAAAAATGAAAAATTCTTGGCATGATCATCTCGATTATGAGACAAAACATTAAAAACAGCGAGACGGTACATATCCTGCGCCTCCCTAATATCACGGGTGAGCACCATGGTTGCCTTGATCAAATCTTGATAATCCAAAGACGGCACTCTAAAATCCGAATGCAAAAGCCCGCAAGCTGTATGTACATGAACGCGCCCGCCTCCAGACAGACGATCAAAACGTTTGGTTGCAAAATATCCTGCACCTTTAGCTGACGGGAACAAATGGCTTTCCGTCATTGTAATCCCAGCCAACTTTACCATTTGCGCATAAACAAATTCAACCGCGCCCGCATCTTGGCCGTCAGAGATATTAGGGAATTTAACAAGCCATGATTCATAACCCTCCCCAGGATTATCACGCCCTTCAATGATTTGCGTTTTATCTACGCTGACACCAATCATAGCTTTAGGACGTGCCCCCGCAGAGGATCCGTTTAAAGCCAGTAATTCTTCAAGGACAATTTTGGCATCGCCCTCTAAAACCTGACGCGATTGATCGGCAAGTGCGTCAAGATTAAGAGCCTTGTTTGCAGACACCTCACTGCAATCCGGTTCATAAACCAAAGCCCCCATACCATTACACCCAACATGCGCCAGTCTATCCAGTGGTGAAAAACTTCCCGGCAAGAAACCTTTAGAACGCAGCATACGATCCAGCAGCAACCGTCCCCAACCATCGGAAAGGCTATCGTTAAAAACACCGGGTAGCCCTTCAAACAAATGTGGTTCAAAAGATTGTACACCTGTTTTTAACGGTAAATTGAAAGGAGAGATATTAAGATTTTGTTTTAAAAATGCCGCATCATATTCAAAATAAATACATCTATCTTTTGTTGCCAGCCTCCCAACAGGCACAGGCTCATTGCCGAAGTCCAGAGTAATATTAAGTACGCTTAAAGAATTATGATTGTCAGTCATTTTTATTCTTTCGAGGGCTATAGGCATATTTGCGTGCAGGTTTATTCTCATCAATCAAAAAATCATCAAGAGATGTTATTTTGTTCTGTACTTTCACAGCGTTCAAAATCCCTTTGGCAAAACCAAGAACAAAACTAAGTTTAACAAATGATTCAAGAGAAATTTTTCCCGTACGCTCAAACTTACGCAAAACAGACAAGCTTACATTAGCCCGCGCAGCCAGATGCACCTGCGTCATGTCCTGTGCTATACGCTGCCTCCGCATCTCAGCAGACAGGTTAGATAAAATGTCATCTGGCGCTATTAATGATATCATAATGTCAATAATATGTTATTAATTAATACTAAATATAGTATAGTACTAATTTTAATATTTTCAAGTATTATAAAAATCACTGGATTGGGAATACAGAAAGTTACATCTCTCTTTCCAAAATAAATATAAAAAATAACCCTAAACCCACACTAAAAATATTTAAAAAAACATCCGATGTTTGATAATAACGGTTGGGTAAAAGATGTTGGATTCCTTCATCTCCCCACCCAATAAAAGAAGATAAAATCAAGGCCGCAAAATAAGCCCATAAATGGGGCAAATCTAAACGCAACGCGCGGTAAGCAAAAAATGATAATACTCCATACTGGATAAAATGAACTTTTTCTTCTGCATATTGAATAGTAAAAACCCCATAACCATAGGCCGCCAAGAGAAGTAATAACATTAACCACGTACTCACTCTTATTATTTTAACTTTTCGAATAAAAAAAATACAAATACTTGCCAAAATAATGATGATGAGAAAATTTATTAAAAAACCGAAAGGAGTTACTGCTTTTAAAAAATTACAAATTGGGCGTACAATATACAGTGAAGAGTAAATACAAATAACCCATCCCAAAAAAAAGGCCCAATATTTCTTTCGAAGAGATAATTGCTTATGGGATAACGTGTTCAATTGCTTCTCCATCACTTTGTAAAATAATTGTTCCAAGAGTATCCGTCCGAAGAATTTTTCCTGAAAGACGGCTTAACGCGTTATCATCCGGAAGCCCCCATTCATTAGGACCTGTAGAAATAATAAAATCTGTATTTTTAAATTTTTGAATAAACTGTTCACTCAGCGGGCCTCCATGGTGAGGAACTTTAACATAATCAACGTCGGTCAAATCTGCAAACTCTTCAAAAAGCTTTTCCTGAGCATTTATTTCAACATCTCCCATAAAAAGAATACTCTTATTTTTATAAGAAAGCTTCAGAACAATCGAATTATTATTGACACTCTCATCAAGTTCTTTTGGATGAAGAATTTTAATTATTATATCTAGTGGCAGCTGATCAAGGAGATCACCTCTTACTATCTTTTTTACAGCAATAGACTTTTTATTAAATACCTCCAAAAGTTCTTCATATCCTTCCTCAGTATTAGCATCTCCATTAATCAAAACTCGTCCAATAGGCATATGCTCCACGATCAAAGAAAAACCTTCAAAATGATTCACATGAGGATGCGTAATAATCGCAGTATCAATCCGCTGGATATTTAAAGATTGTAAATAAGCAAGAACATTATCCGCATAATGCGCCTCTGCCGCATCAATCATCATGGTTGACGCATCTGGAAACTCAATCAAAATAGCATCCCCATATCCAACATCAATAAAATGAATACGTAATGGATTGACAGAAGGCGTGGAAAAAATATCTTGTGGAAAAAAAAGAATAGAAATAAGAAAAAAAATAGAGATGATTTTTTTCATAGATATAAATTTTCCTCTAGACCTGATACATTAATGCAATAATAGTTGGAAGAATGGACTCTATGCCTGTTTCTGGGGAAGGCTTTAAAACAACTTCATCAATATGGTTTTTCGGATCTAATAAGCTTCCTGCTTTTTCGGGTGAAGATGACCACACAACTAATTTTGGAACCTTTGAACAAGACTTCCTTAACTGATCAGCCAAAGCGACAGCTTCTCCGTCAGGTAAAACATTATCAGAAATAATAATAGAAAAATATTTATCCTGAACAATTTTAATCGCTTCTTCAATATTTTTTACTTTAACAACAGTAAGGCCTAATACATTTAAAAGTGTTGCTAACTTTTCTTTTTGAACCTCTGAAGAAGAAATAATTAAAATCTCTATATTTTCCTCACTAAAAGGCCCTTTTTGTTTTTTAATATCCAAAAAAGCTTGTCCTAAATAATGATTGCGAATATGAACAGGTTCCGAACCACTGCTCATATTTAACTGCCGCTCTAAATCAAATAATCGGTGTTCCATGTCTAAACGTTCAATATATTGTTTATGCCGCGCTTTGACGCGAAGAAAAATATGCTGAAAATTTACTTTAGTGATAGGCACTGTTAAATACGCACTTAACCCTTCATTAAATGCCAAAACTAAATTTTCTGCCAAAGGAGCTGATCCGACAATAACCGTCTCAAACGCCTTTTCTAAAAGTTTAATTTCCTGAATAATTTTGACACAAAAAAGATCCTGCCAAACGGCAGGTAGAAATACACACCCCCTCTCTTTACTCTCTAAAACTTTTCCTGTCTCCTTATGGTCATTAGGTAAACTTAATACTTCAAAACTTAAATCACACAATTGAAATGTTTCCATTAATGTCTTATCTAACGGATATTCTAAATTTTCAAGAAAATAAATTTTCATAATAAATCCTTAAGATGCCACACTTTTTAATTTAACTAACGTTGCCCCATAATGCTCAATCAAAAGATCTTTCAACCCCTTTTCCAAATTATCAAAAGAAAAATCTGAAGCAAACAAAAACTTTACTTTTCCTTCCATCATTCCTTTTTCAATATCTGCCAACAAAGGAACCGTTCCTAAAACATCCCCTAACTCGGAAATTCTTTTATAAATTAAACATGCCACTAAAAAAGAAGGTTGTACTCCTGCGTCAAACTCAATATACATACGATAAAAATGTTTTTTATTCCGTCGATGATATGCTGCGCGATATGCCGCTTCATGCGAAAGTTTAATTTCTGCAGTAGACACATCCCCGACCTCCTCTTGTTCAAATGTTTTTGCTGGTAAAATCGCCCCGCTTTTTTGAATAATTTCTTCCGAAACATGATCTGTCCATGTTGCCGCTTTTGTTTGCTGTGTTAACTCTTCAATATAAGAAACTCCATCCATAATAATATCCATAATTTCAGGTGTTACTTCTTTATTATCCATTCGAATATAATCCAACACTGACTCTACACTGTGAACTGTATCTCCCCCTTTCCCAAATCCCATCATAATCAAATTTCCTTTGATTGTATGAAAAAGCCGAAAAGCTGCGTTCAAACAATCCTGATCCCCAGGATTAGACTCCAAAGTAAATACTGTTTGATTCAACTCCATGCACAAACGCTCCAATTCTCCTATAAAAGCCTGTTGCAATGAAGCATCCTCTTGTTCGGAAGAGGATGCTTCATTAGGAAACTCATCCTGCTTGACTTTTAAAACATCCTCCAGAACCTCCGGTGGCTCACCAACCATAGATGCCTGTTCTTTGTTTCCCTCTGTCTTAATTTCTTTCCCTCGTGATAAATCAATTAAAGAAGGAACATCTATAATAAACCCTAACTGACGTGCCCCTAAAATTGTTGAACCAACCAAGCCGCAAACAGAAAATTTTTCATCAAATGGAATAATAACCAATTTTTGTGGTGCTAAAAATTCAGAAATAACTAATGCAATACGGCTGGTCTTATGTTCAATAATCAAAATATTAATAAATTCTTTTTCTTTAGAAACTCTTTGTGATGGCTGCCTATTAAGAAGCTTACTTAAATCATATAGAGAAAGAAAATCCCCTAAATGCTCAATCATATCACCCTCTTCCATCGGTGTTTTAATTTGATCGGCTTCAACAGAAATAGACGCAACCACATTAGAAATTGGAAAAGCATAAATATATTGCTCTGCTTTTACAACCAAGGCATCCACAATATTAACAGCAGATAATAAAGGAATACGAAATGTAAAAGTTGAGCCTTTTGAAGATTCGGTTATAAAAGAAACAGAACCTCCTAAACTATCAATATAATTTTTAACCACATCCATGCCAACACCCCGACCGGAAACCTCTGAAATTGTTTCAGCCGTACTCATTCCCGGCGCACACATCACGCGCAAAGCCGTCTCTTCAGTAAAAGTTTCACCTGAAGAAACCACGCCATTTTCAATACCTTTTTTTCTTAAAGACTCCATATTAATTCCCGCACCATCATCTGCTATTTCAATAAATGTTTCCTGCTCAGTATTATAAAATGTCAACTTAACCTGCCCTTCTTCCGTTTTATCATTCCTTAATCGTGTCTGCATATCCTCAATGCCATGATCAATTGCATTACGGAGTTGGTGAGAAATAGGATCATAGAGCCGTTCGACAATCGCCTTATCAATCGTCGTTTCATCCCCTATGACTTCAAAATGAATAGGCTTTCCTGTTGTTCGTGACGTGTTACGTACTAAACGACGAAAACGAAAACCTAAATCTTTTAAATCAACTGTACGAATAGATTGAACAAGGTGATGGAGATCTGATGAGAGCAAAGCTGTTGAAGAAGACATATCTTTAGCCGAACTTAAAATTTCCGCATCCACTTTTTTATTTTTATCATAAAAATTTTGTATTTCCTGAGAAAGAACCCCTTGGTTACTCGAGACAATAATAACTTCTCCTGCTAAGGTAAGCAGCTTATCTAAGTCCTCGCTACGGACAAGCATGTTCTCTGATTGTTGAGGCTGTTTGCTCATGAAGATATTCCTAAATCAACTTTTTTTAATACACGCGTTAAAACCTTTTTCACAATAGGCGCCTTTGCCGGCTTAGGAATATAATCATCAGCCCCTTGCCTTAAAGCTTTAACAATATAATTAGTATCACAGTGGGTGGATAAAACAACAATCGGAAGGTTAAAAAAATGGTTGGATTTACGAATTTCTTCACAAAGTTCAAAACCATCCATCACCGGCATAACAATATCGGTAAAGACGATATCAACTTTTTCCTTATGTAAAACTTCAAGCGCTTCAACCCCGTTGGTCGCCTCAAAAATAGTTAAGCCAAGTTGCTTGAAAATTTTACAAAGCTGCTGACTCATGATTTCATAATCATCAACAACCAAAACTTTTAAATGTTCAAATTCTGTGGGGATGAATCGCTCCTTAATAATAAATATATTTCATTATGCCGTAAGAACACCTTTCATCAATGGGTTAAAGACACTCTCTTCTGACCTATGTTCTCCTTTGAAGCACTAATACCCTTCGACTCATTCCTTTTTCCCTTTTATACAAAACACCGCATACAAAGGCACAGACTTAATATTATTTTCAAACCCAAAATTTTTAGCTGACACCCTAATAACATATGATGGAGAATATTTTTCTCTATAAACCGATAAACTTCTCGACCGAATATGAACTCCCGCTTTAACTTCTATCGGAATCACCTGATCTTCATCCTGAATAACAAAATCAATTTCCGCTGTATAAGCAGAATCCCAATAATAAAAATGCGCTCCATTAACAGCCAACTGACACGCCACATAATTTTCAGCAATCGCCCCAAAAAACGTATTATTTATTTCAATAGGAGTTAAGATATTATGCGCGGGCATCCCTGACTTTAAAACCAGCAAACCAACATCACCCATATATAATTTAAAACTGGAAAGATCCTGATAGGCTGCCAGCGGTATTTTTCCCTGAATAACTTTATGACATTTAATGACCAACCCCGCAGCACATAGCCAATCAATTGACGGGCCAAACATCGAGGAGGAACCTCCTTTTTGAATAACCTTATATTGAAATTTTCTATTCTCCTTAGCTAACTGCACAGGAATAGACTGAAACGCAGACATAATTTTAGTCGTCTGCGCAGGGGCAGCGTATTTAGCCATATCTGCAATATAACTATTCACGATTAAAGTTTGTACATCAGCAGAATCCAGCAATCGGTGATATATATTATAGGCGTTAATAACAGCCGGCATACCACCGACAATAAGATAATTTTTATAAAGTGTCAACGCCTGCTGATGAAGCATATCAGGCAAAGGCTCATTACTTATATAACAACCACGAATCTTTTCTGCCAGCAATTGACTTTCCTGTGCCCATAAAAATTCTTCAAAATCCATGGGATATAAATGTAAACGATCAACTTTACCAACAGGAAAAGAAAATTTATCCCGATTAATAGCCACCCCCAAAAGACTTCCAGCCGCAATAATATGATATTCCGAGGCAGCTTCATAAAAATATTTCAAAGATGTTAATGCCCGTTCACAGGATTGAATTTCATCAAAAAAAATCAATGTTTTACCAGGTAAAATTTTTTGTTTATAAAAAACTTCCAAACAGTTAATAATATATTCCGGTGTAATATCGTTATCAAAATCCGCGGCAATACTAAGGTGTGTTTCAAAATTAACATAAATAACATTGTCATAATTTCCACGGCCAAATGCACTAATAACATAAGTCTTGCCAACCTGCCTGGCCCCATCAATAAGCAACGGCTTACGATCTAATTTATTTCTCCAAAGCAATAAATTATCTGTTATTTTTCGTCTCATATCTAAAATTTATCATAAAATTACATTTAAATCAATAAAAGTATGAAATTTTTATATTTTTTATGATTTAAAAGAAGATTTATGGATTAAATCTTCCTGACTTTGACCCTTAAATTAAAGGTAGGTAGGTTTACAAATTGAACCATTGAACAACGTTACTTTTTTAACTTATATTTTGCACGTCCCCTTTCTGTCCTCCCGCCTGTCATCCCCGCCTTCGCGGGGATGACCCATATTTAATGTTTGTCACCTTCTTAATGAGAATGGCCAAGTTTAGGAACCTCTTTAAGCGTTCTCTCTGCAAGTTTCTTGACTTTTAACTGATCTTTTGCGAGCCCTGCTTTTTGAATTTCAATTTTACTTACCCCATCAACTGAAATGCTAGCAATTTCAATAAAATGCGCAACTGGATAAATCCATCCAACAATAGTCGCGTCTTTTTTTGCTACTAATTCGTGCGCATTGATAATATCATGACCCACGGCATTATCAACAATAGACCACAAAGTTCCATCTGCTGCTTTAAAGCCAATTTCATGTTGAGAATAAAGACTACATTGTGCATTCGCTCCGCTGAGTTTTTTAAGACTACAACCTAAACAAACCAATGTTCCCTTAAGAGTAATTTTATCTAACCCTTTACCTTCATCAAATCCTCCAGCCAAAGCAGACGATGTCATTGCTACAAGAGCAAAAATGGTTAAAATTAATTTTTTCATTACAATTCCTCCCTGTTAAGGTTTTAATATTACAGTTCCCAATAGTAAATGAGTTCTGATTTCTACTTGCTTCAATAGTAGATGTTTTTAAAAACAAATTTTATTACAATTTTCTAAAATAATTTAAAAAATATCAGCGTAGGAGAGAACTAACCTTTGAAGAATTTCATCAGGGACATCTTGACTGATTGCAGAAATAATTTTATTTCCTTTTTGATAAGTAACAATAACCTTACCAAAAAAATTATCTTTTTGGATTTCATCATTACGATTATTTAGTTGCTTAAAATAATTACTTCGATCAGCGTCCATTAAAAATAAAGAAACTGGAATATTTTTGTAATGATAAATCATATAAGCAACAGGAACCCCTTTTAAATGACATAACCTTGCTCCAATCACTTTTAAGCCTTCAATAGGAACATTTGCTGGAACGTTAACACTAAATGTTAGTTTATCTCTAAAATACTTATTGATCGCTAATGCTTGCATACCCTCAACCTTAATTGGCAATTGATCAGTTAAATATTTACTATGATTTTTATAAGCAGCCCAAGCTAAATCGGATTGATAAAATCCCGATCGAAACCAACCACCAATAAGGAGAAGGACAACCACCATACTCACAGCAATAGTTACCGGAATTTTCGTCTGAAAAATAGAAGTTCGCGTTGCACGATTCAAAGCCCTCTGCCATGCGGCATCTGTTTCTGGGTTTGTCACAAGTTCATTTTTAAAAGATATTTCAAAATTATGCTCTTGTTCATAGTATTTCTGACATTTACTGCAATTTGCCAAATGCTCTTCAATTCTCAAATTCGTATGAGGATCTACCTCAGAATCAAGATAAGGACTAATAAATTTTTTTATTTCATCACATATCATCTTTTTCATCTATCCCTGTAACTGAAGCATCCTTACTCGAATTTTTACTTAAATATTTTCTTAACTGTTTGCGTGCTCTAAAAAGCTCTCCCATCACAGTTCCCTCTGGAATTTCAAGAATCTCTGCAACTTCCTTATATGATAAATCTCCGATGGATCTAAGTAAAAATATGCTGCGACGCCTTGCGGCTAAACTCCTTATGGCCTCTTTGAGTTTACCTTCTATTAAGTTGCAAATACTGTCAGGATTATCAAGAAATTTCTTATACTGTTCTTCCTCAAGGAAAGATTCTAAAACATCCTCATTGACAATAGCTTCCACTTCCATCAAAACCTCACGAGAACTAATCTTTTCATGCCTTCGATTCATATTAAAAGCCGCATAGGTCACAAACTTATAAATCCAGGCCTTAAAATTAGACCCTTGCACATAATGATCAAATTTTTTATACGCATTCATTAAAGCCGTTTGAAAAATATCTTCCATATCATTTTTATTCCATGCCAAATGCCGTGCAAATGCCTGAATATTAGACTCCAAAGGTCTAATCAACTCTGAAAATTTCTGTCGTTTTTGATCACTCATTATTTACCCTAATTAATTCCTTCTCATATAATATATGTTTTAAGCATTACGATTTATTACAAATTTAAATCTGAAAAAAAATCGAAATCTCCTATACCGTTATTATCAACGCCGCATTCATACCGCCAAATCCTGAATTGGTTGATAAAATTTTATTGCCTTCAAATTCAATTGCATCACTGCTTATCCACCCCTTTGCATCATCCGCTATATCCACAACGCCTACTGTAGGAGGTATAACGTTTGCTTCTAAAGTCTTCAAGGCTATTATAAGATCAATCATCCCCGCAGCGCCCATGGTGTGCCCAAGGCCTCCTTTAATTGAATACGTAGGCATATTATTTTCCTTAAAAACTTTTTTAAAGGCCTTCATCTCCATAGAATCGTTATACACAGTCCCTGTTCCATGGGCAGAAATGTTACTGATATCTTCCTGCGATATATTGGCCACACTCAAAGCTCTTTCTATTGCGGCAACCAATCCTTTGCCATCAACAGCAGGCCCTGTCATATGGTGAGCATCACAAGACAGGCCCCATCCCCGTATATTTCCAATAATTTTACGCTGTTCCTTATCCGCTCTTTCACGGCTCAAAATCAAAACATAAGCCGCGGCTTCTCCAATCGTTAATCCTCTTCTATTTTTATCAAATGGCCTGGCTCTGTCTTTATCCAACGCCATTAATGATGAAAAACCCGCCACCAAAAATTCACTAACACAATCACAAGATACAACAAGTACGCTGTCACTTTGACCTGCCTTAATCATTGATGCTGCTCTGGCAATAGCCACTCCCGATGATGCGCAGGCTGCAGAAATAAGCATTGCTTTTCCTTTCACTCCAAATAATTCCTTTGACCTGTCCAATAAAATATCTAATCGGCTTTCTGTAGAAACATCTTTACTAGATAAAACCTCTTGCTCAAGAAAATCAATTTCTCCGTTTAATGACGTCAGGATCATATCTGTATCTGAAGATATTTCCATTTTCATATCAGAACGTGTCTTCGTTAACATTTGCATAACCAAAGATTCCTCTTCTTTTATGAAAATATCATTTATAATCGCTGCTTCCTGCGCGTGAAAATGACTTGCATCAAATCTTTGAATATCCTTAATCGCACTTTGATTCTTAAGCAACCCTTCCCAGCAAATATCAACTCCCATTCCATAAGAAGTGATCATGTTATAGTCAACGATAACTGGATCTGTTTTCAGCATTGAAATTCTCCACTGATCCATTTTTTACGGCATTGCACTAATAAATCAGGCGAGACTAAATAAGGTTCTTGTGCTTGCGCATTCATAAACATCTGAACGGTATATCCGGTGGCCGCGATACGTCCGTCTTCTTTAAAAATAGAATACTCTATATTCAACCGAGCTCCCTCATTCCATATCAAGCGCGCCTCTATTTTACATATCTCATCTAACATCATGGGACGATGATAATCGACATGCATCTGAACAATAGGCGCTCTGACGCCTTCCTCATAAAATTTTTGATAAGATAAATCATACATCCTGCCAAGCGCCGCAAACCCTTCTTCAAAATATTGAGCATATCTCCCATGCCATACTATGCCCATGATATCCACGTCGCTGAAACTAACCCTTTTTTCTGCTTTGGCTAATAAAGGAGCCGGATCATTTTCCTGTGTCTTAAAATATTTCCCTAATTTTCTTCTCATTTTAATTTAAGTTTTACCTCCGCAAT
>UOGJ01000067.1_pt1 | contig 26501 bp, 33 predicted proteins | sample 1989031 | NCBI WGS metagenome assembly UOGJ01 (sample SAMEA4712195, study PRJEB27164) | hydrothermal vent metagenome | biome: marine basaltic hydrothermal vent biome; feature: marine hydrothermal vent; material: mineral | place: Pacific Ocean | collected 2011-06-14/2011-07-23 | depth 1719 m | reverse complement strand
CTTTTGTTCCTCTTAACGGGAAGAAGGTGAATATTTATTCTTGCGGTGTGACGGTGTATGACAAATGTCATATTGGACATGCACGGAGTTTGTATATTTTTGATGTGATTTGCCGGTATTTGAAACATCGTGATTATGATGTACATTTTGTCCGTAATATTACGGATGTGGATGACAAAATTATTAATAAGGCGAAGGAGTTGAATAAGAGTTTTGAAGAGGTTGTTGAGGAGAATATTGCTTTATATAAAAAGGATTTAGAAAGTTTGGGTGTTAATGAAGCAGATAAGGAGCCGCGTGCAACGGAAAATATTGAGGGGATGGTTCAGGATATTGAAGGGTTGATTGCCAAGGGTTTTGCGTATGAAGTGAATGGAAATGTGTATTACAGTGTACGGCAGTTTAAAACGTATGGAAGGCTTTCCGGGCAGGGTGTGGATCAGATGATGGAGGCGACGCGTATTGATCAGGATAATAATAAGCGCGATGCGTTGGATTTTGCTTTGTGGAAGAGGTCAAAGGAAGGTGAGCCGTCGTGGGAAAGTCCTTGGGGGCAAGGCCGTCCGGGGTGGCATATTGAATGTTCTTGTATGAGTTTAAAACATTTGGAATGTGAAACATTGGATATTCATGCCGGGGGACGGGATTTAGTTTTTCCTCATCATGAAAATGAAATTGCACAAGCAGAGCCATTGCGCAATAAACCATTTGCGAAATACTGGATTCATCATGGGTTATTAACGATTAATCATCAGAAAATGTCTAAGTCTCTTGGGAATTTTATTACATTGGACGAGGTTTTAGAACGTTATTTTAGTGATATTTTGAAGTTCTTTTTTCTTCAATCCCATTACCGCAGTCCGATTGATTTTTCTTGGAAAAAAATGGAAGAGGTAAAAAAAGCTTATGATCGTATTGGAATTTTAGTCAATAAATTGGAAGATTTTCAAGAAGCTGATATTAAGACGGAAGGGGTTGTAAAAAAACAACAAGAATTTAAAGAGTATATGGATGATGATTTTAATACGCCCAAAGGGTTATCCGTTTTATTTGATATTGTTCATTTAGGAAATAAGGCGATCGATGAAAATAATTCAGGCGTATTAGCTGAGATTAAAAATTTATTAAAGCAGGTCATTTTTATTTTAGGCTTACAGTATTTAGGACAAGAGGGGGAAGGGATACCTTCTGATATTGAGGAACTTTTAAATAAGCGTATAGAAGCGCGTGCTAATAAAGATTATCAAAAATCTGACGAATTACGGGATGCGTTAAAAGAAAAAGGGATTGTTATCGAGGATGGTAAAGATGGGCAGACGTGGAGGCGTGTGTGAAGGGGGTGTTGATTACATTTGAAGGATCTGAAGGGTCAGGCAAAAGTACGCAGATTGTTTTAATTCAGAAGTATCTTGAAAAAAACAAAAAGAAAGTTTTATTTGTCCGTGAGCCGGGAGGCGTAAAGATTAGTGAAAAAATTCGGCGAATTTTATTGGATGTTGAAAATAAAAAAATGGGGGACTCTTGTGAGACGCTTTTATATATGGCCGCCCGTGCACAGTTAGTGGAAGAAATAATTCTACCGGCATTAAAAAAAGGAATGATTGTCCTTTCCGATCGATTTTTAGATTCCACGTTAGCGTATCAAGGGTATGGTAACGGCGTAGATATTCAGTTGATTAAAAATATAGGTAAAATTGCAACGCAGGGAATTACGCCAGATTTAACATTTATTTTTGACCTTGATGTAAAAGAAGGTTTTGCGCGTTTGAATCGTGCCAAAGACCGTATTGAGCAACGGACGATGGCTTATCATAATCGTGTTCGACAAGGTTATCTTGCTATTGCTAGTCAAGAGCCTAAAAGAGTCAAAGTGATTAAAGTTAATCGCACGAAAGAAGAAATTCATGAGGACGTGTGTCAGTGGGTGGAGAAGGTCTTGAAAATGGAGTTTGTTTGGGGGGATTATGGCAATACTAATTAAAAAATTATTTAAGCAAGGAGATGGTTACGCAATTGATTTGCCTAAGGAATTTACGGAAAATGTATCTGGAACAGAAGTTATTATTGAGGTCAATGCGGGTCAGATTGTTATTCGTCGTAAGGAAGGATTTGATAATGGGAAGAGGGGATGAAGCAAATTGAGTGGCAGGTTCATGCTAGACAGAGGTTAGTTGAAAGAGGAATTAATATCCATTTGATTCGAAAGGCTTTGTTAGCACCTGATCAAGTTATTTTTCATCGAAGGCAGAAAATAATTCATAAGCGTTATTATGATATGAAGCGTGAAAAAGAATATTTATTACGTCTTTTTATTGAAGAAACATCGGAAAAATGGATTATTAATTCAGTATATCGGACATCAAAAATTAGTAAATATTGGAGGGTTGATTTATGAAAATGAGTTATGATCCAAAAGCGGATGCTATGTATTTACGACTAAGGCGTTCTAAGATTGATGAGAGCGATGAAATTGCCGAGGGAGTAATCGTTGATTATGATGATTCTGGCAGGCCTGTAGGTATTGAATTTTTACATGCCGCAAAGCTTTTTGGGGGAAAGAAAGAATTTCATGTTGAAATGGCTTTAACCGAGGATTTAAGAAAATAGGGTGTGGATTTTTTGCAAAGAATGAATATACAGGAAACTCAAATTAATTTTACGATTCTTAATCGTTTTATGGTGCTCAAAAAAAAAGAACGCCTAGCGCATGCCTATTTATTTTCTGGACCGATGGATGTGGGTAAAGGGGAGACGGCGTTGGGGGTGGCGAAGTTGGTTAATTGTGAGAATTTAAGTGAAGAAAATTATTTTTGTGATGTGTGTCCGAGTTGTTTAAAAATTAATTCTAGAAATCATCCTGATGTGCATGTTATTGATAATGAAGATGGAGGAACGATTAAAATTGATCAGATTCGAGGGCTTTTGGGGCAGGTTAAGATGCGTCCGTTTCAGGCATTAAAGAAAGTTTTTATTATTCGTAATATTGAGAGCATGACGATTGAAAGTAGTAATGCTCTTTTGAAAACCCTAGAGGAGCCGGGGGGCAATAGTTTATTGTTACTAACGGTTTCATCGTTAGAAAAAATTTTACCGACGGTTAGATCTCGCTGTCATACGATGCCATTTTCAGCACTTTCATTACGTGTGATGGCTCGGCGTCTTATGAGCGATGATGGGGAGTTTCCTCAGGAAGCACATTTTCTTGCACATTTTGCAGAAGGGTGTTTGGGAAGGGCTCGATGTTTAAAAGAGGATAAAATATTCATTCAGAAAGACGCTATTATTGATCAGTTTATTTTATCCAGTAAAAGTGAAGATTTTGTTAAAAAAATTTTAACAGATAAACCAAAGACAAAAGGGCTGCTGGATATTTTATTAAGTTGGATGAGGGATAGTCTTCTTGTTAAGGTAGGGGTTGAAGATGCACGGTTGATTCATATTGATCGGTTAGATGATTTAAAGTTCTTTGTTGAGAGGTATTCGTTTTTTGTATTAAATGATGTATACGAAGAAAGTGTTAAGACATATAAGTTGCTTGCGGATAATTTGAATGTTAAAATTCCGCTTCTTATTATAAAGGAGAAATTACGCTATGAGTAAAGCGATACAAGTTCAGCTCGGAGATTTTCGTGCTGTAAATTTTTATACTTTAAATGAAGTGGATTGTCAGCGCGGAGATTATGTTGTGCTGGATGTGGATCGTGGTTCGGAGTTTGGGAAGGTTATTTCGGATGTGGATAATATTTGTAAAAAAAAGATAGAAAAGATTAAAGGGAAAATTTTGCGCAAGGCAACCGAAGGCGACCTGAAGCAAATTGAACATAATCGAATAAAATCGAAGGAAGCATTAAGCTCATGCACACGCAAAATTACAGAACGTAAATTAGATATGCGTTTGGTTAAATCGGAGTATACATTTGACAGCAGCAAAATTGTTTTTTTCTTTACCTCAGATGGACGTGTAGATTTTCGTCATTTGGTTAAAGAATTGGCTCGAATTTTTCGTGTACGCATTGAGCTTAAACAAATTGGTGTGCGGGATAAGGCTAAAATTATTAGTGGTCATGGGGTGTGTGGACGGGAGTTATGTTGTGCATCCTATATGAGTCATTTTCATCCACTCTCGATTAAAATGGCAAAGGCACAAGGGCTTCCATTGAACCCGTCAAGAATTTCAGGGGTTTGTGGACGGATTAAATGCTGCATGGCCTATGAGTTTGATGTGTATAAATATTTTTCACGTAATCTTCCGAACGTTGGTGATAAATATACGGTTGCTGAAGGGCAAGGGAAGGTGGTGGATGTTAATATTTTAAAACGTGTGGTTAGTGTAAAATTGGAAGACGATAAAATTATTAAGACTGTTATCGCACAAAGGGGTGAAAATTAGGATGAGTAAGTTTTACATTACAACACCGATTTATTACGTTAATGACAAGCCCCATATCGGTCATGCCTATACGACAATTTTAGCGGATGTATTGGCGCGTTATCATCGTGCGGAAGGTGATGATATTTTTTTTCTTACTGGTTTGGATGAACATGGACAAAAAGTTTTTCAGGCAGCAGAAAATAGAAAAATGTCTCCGCAAGAACATTGTGACGATCTGGCTCCGCGATTTTTACAGCTATGGGAAAAGTTGGAAATTCAAAATGATGATTTTATCCGCACAACGCAGGCACGACATGTGTCTGTTGTTCAAAAGGTTTTGCAGGATGTTTATGACAACGGAGATATTTATGCGGATGAATATGAAGGGTGGTATTCAGTTTCTGAGGAGAGGTTTATTACAGAAACAGAAAAAGAGTCTGGGGAGTTTCGGGATGTTAAGAAACTAAAGGAGCGAAATTGGTTTTTCCGGATGAGTAAATATCAGCAAAAGCTGATTGATTATATTAATGAGCATCCAGATTTTTTAAAACCGGAACATCGTAAAAATGAAGTTCTTGGGTTTTTACGTAAGCCCTTAGGGGATTTATGTATTTCTCGCCCTAAGTCCCGTATGAGCTGGGGGATTGAGCTTCCCTTTGATAAAGAGTATGTCACCTACGTTTGGTTTGATGCGTTGCTTAATTATATTACTGCACCGGGGTTTAATGTGGATGAAGAAAAATTTAAACAGTGGTGGCCGGCATCCATTCATTTAATTGGAAAAGATATTTTGACAACACATGCCGTTTATTGGACCACGATGTTATTTTCGATGGGATTGCCGTTGCCTAAAACCATTTTCGCCCATGGGTGGTGGTTAACCAGTGATACAAAGATGAGTAAATCATTAGGGAACGTTGTTAATCCATTGGATTTAATTGATGAGTATGGAGTCGATCCTGTTCGATATTATTTAATGAGTGAAATGGTTCTAGGTCAGGATGCTAATTTTACCATGGAGTCTTTTATTAAAAGATATAATAGTGATTTAGCCAATGACTTTGGGAATTTATTAAATCGTGTCGGAGGTTTAATTGGAAAATATTTTGATGGATGTGTGCCTGAAAAAGGCGTTGCTACGGAAGCGGACAAAGAGATTCAAGAGTATGCAGCACAGTTAGAGGATAAAGTGAAACAATTAGTTTCTACGTTGCATATTCACGAAGCCATTGACGTAACATTAACGCTTATTCGTAAAGTAAATAAATATATGGAAGTCCAAGCCCCGTGGGCTGTGGCCAAGACAGATTTGTCTCGTGCTGGAACCATTCTATATACAGCCACAGAATCCGTCCGCCTCACCGCTGTTCTTCTAGCCCCTGTCATGCCGTCTAAGACAAAGGATGTATTAGAAATTTTAGATGCGATTGATACAGGTATGACTTGGGGTGAGTTAAAGTCTGGAGTCCAACTCAAATCCCACGAAGCCCTTTTTCCTAGATTAGAATTAAATTAACCAAAAAAAGAAAGGAATGAAACAATGAACAAACAAAGTGCAACGAAGTCAATTTTTTTAACCGCCTTAATTTTGACGCTAAGTTTTCCTGCAACATCTTTTGGAAATCCAGAAAATGAGATGAAAGGCTCGCTTAAGGAACACAAGGGAAGTATGGCTGAGTCTAAGGGGAGTGGGTCAGAAATGAAGGAAGATGCCATGATGGCTAAGTGGCAAGAATATGTTACGCCTAATGAAAACCATAAAGTTTTGAATGCGCTTGTCGGTAATTGGGATCACACTGTTAAATGGTGGATGTCGGCGGATAAAGAGCCGGAAGTATCTGCAGGCACAAGTGAAATAAAATGGATTATGGGTGGGCGGTTTATACAGCAAATGACGAAAGGAACATCCATGGGCCAGCCTTTTGAAGGTATGGGGTTTATTGGATATAATAATGGTACAAAGCAATATACCTCATTATGGTTAGATAATATGGGTACAGGAATTATGTCAGGAGCGGGCCAGTATGATTCTGCAACAAAAACGTTTAATGAAAAAGGGCAATATACGTGTCCGTTTAAAACGGAGAGTACATTCCGCGGCGTAACAAAAATTATTGATGATGATCATTTTACGTATGAAATGTACTCTATGGGGTTTGATGGTAAAGAGTTTCTTTCGATGGTTGTTGATTACATAAGAACGAAATAAAAATATAAAAATTAGTTTGATTGTTATGGAAGGTTTGTGGAGGTAATTATACCAATTCCATTAAATAAGTACTCAATTAAAAGGCTTATTTACTCCATCGAAACAAATAAAATTAAATCAAGAATTAATTAGTGGAATTGGTATTAGAGGGGGTTTGTCGTTTTGAACGATGAGCCTCCTTTTTTGTTAATAATAAATTGACATGAAGTTTCTTGTGGTGTACTCTTAAGGTGTACATAAGGAGGTTTTATGGTTAAAATTAATGTGAAAGAAGCTCGGAGTCAATTTAGTTCTCTTCTTGATATTGTCCAAGAAGGAGATGAGGTGATTATCTTGAGGCGCGGCAAGCCGGTTGCTCGATTGGTTTCTTTGGAAAGTAAAGCTAAGGTTTTACCTAGTTTAAAAGACTTTAGGACTTCCATACGATCTAAGGGTAAAGGGCTTAGCCAGGGGGTTATTCAAGGACGGGAAGAGGAGAGATATTGAAGGTTTATATTGATACGAGTGTTTTAGTTGCTTATTATTGCCCGGAATCACTAAGTAAAAAGGCGGAGCAGATTATGAAAAAAAATCCTCAACCAGCGATTAGTGCTTTGACGGAAGTTGAGCTCTTTTCAGCCATATCTAGAAAAGTTCAAGAAGGGACATTAGAGCGGACAGATGGAGATCGAATCATTGCCAAATTTTTTGATCATATGGATGGAGGGATTTATGAAAAATTTTTTATTAAAACACATCATTATCGATTGGCACGTGATTGGATTGGGCAATTTAAGCTGCCATTAAGAAGTCTTGATGCGATTCATTTGGCGGTTGCATCATTAGAGGACTGTAAATTTGTTACAGCCGATAAAAATCTTACAAAATCTGCAAAGGCGTTAGGAGTAGATGTTTTATTTTTAAAAATTTAAAGAAAGGGTTTAAAAATGAATGCACCAACCATTTGTTGGCAAAAGGGATGTGTTAAGTTAATTGATCAAACAAAACTTCCAGGGAAGTTGGAGTATATTTATTGTCGAGATGTCAAAACATTATGGCAGGCGATTAAGGTTTTAAGTGTGCGTGGGGCGCCAGCTTTAGGGGTGGCTGCGGGATTTGGTGTGTTGCTTGGAATGAAGGATTTTGAAGGCAAGGATACACAAAAATTTATTAAGCATGTCCATAAGGTATGTGACTATATTGGTACGTCGCGTCCGACGGCAGTGAATTTATTTAATGTGCTTGGGCAAATGAAGGCGGTGTTAGAGCAGAATAGTGATTTGTCTGTTAAAGATTTAAAAGAGCATTTAAAGCAAGAAGCGCTTAAGGTGTATGAGGATGATCGCAAGGTATGCCGCACGATGGGAAATTATGGGGCAACTCTTATTAAGAGTGGTGCCAATATTATGACCATTTGTAATGCGGGGGCGTTGGCGACGGTGGATTATGGGACGGCGTTGGGTGTGATGTATGCGGCTAAGGAAAAGGATAAGAAGTTTAAGGTCTATGCGTGTGAAACACGGCCGTTATTGCAAGGAGCGCGCTTGACGACATGGGAATTGTTGAGGGCGAAGATTGATGCAACATTGATTTGTGACAGTATGGCGGCAAGTGTGATGCGTGATAAAAATATTTCTGCTATTTTTACGGGAGCTGATAGAATTGCGTCTAATGGTGATGCTGCGAATAAAATTGGGACATATAGTTTGGCTGTTTTAGCAAAGTATCATAAAATCCCTTTTTATGTTGTCGCCCCATTTTCGACATTTGATATGGAGGCAAAAAGTATTTTAGATATTCCTATTGAGGAAAGAGATAAATCCGAGGTGATGAATTTTGGAAATACGGCAACGGCACCGAAAAATGTAAAGGTATTTAATCCTGCATTTGATGTGACAGAGGGCAAGTTGATTACAGGGATTGTGACAGAAGAAGGAATCATTCGTGCGCCGTTTAAGGTGAATATTAGGAAAGTATTTGCAAAGTATGTTTAAGTCAAAGAAAAATCTTTCCGACTACGGCGAATTTGGCCTTATTGATTTAATTAAAAAATATGTTACGTTATCTCCTTCTATTATTCAAGGCATTGGTGATGACACAGCTGTCCTCCCCTTAAATAAAAGTAAGTATTTATTATTTACGACAGATATGCTTATCGAGGGAGTTCACTTTACGCACCAATGTCCGACTTCGGGAGTCGGACATAAGGCGTTGGCGTGTAGTATTAGTGATATTGCAGCGATGGGAGGTATTCCAACCTCGGCTGTTATTTCGCTTGGTGTTCCTAAAGATTTAAGTTTATCTTATGTTCGACAGCTTTATCGAGGAGTGCAAAAAATCGCAAGGCCTTTTGATGTTAGTATTGTCGGCGGGGATACGGTTAAGAGTGATAAGATTATTATTAATGTGGCTCTTATGGGTGAGGTAGCGAAAAAGGATGTGGTTTATCGAAGTGGGGCAAAAGTTGGGGATCATATTTTTGTCACGGGACCTTTAGGGAGGTCTTTGATTACGGGACAGCATTTAAAATTTATTCCACGGGTAAAAGAATCTCAGTTTCTTGTAAAGCATTTGAAGCCGACAAGTATGATAGATATTTCCGATGGATTAGTTTCGGATTTGGGACACATTTTAAAAGCGAGTGATGTCGGGGCTGTTATTGATAAGGTTAGTGTTCCACGACGAAAAAAAGCAAGTTTACAAGAGGCATTGTGTGATGGTGAAGATTTTGAATTGTTATTTACGCTTTCGTCCAAAAATAGTAAGCGATGTGAATTTTATAAGATTGGTGAAGTTGTTAAGGGAAAGGGGTCGAATTTATTAAGTAAAGGGTATCAACATTTTTAATTATAATGAAATCAAAAACAATAATCACAAAAAATCCAGAAGAAACAATAGCTTTCGGTAAAAAGTTAGCAAAGAACTTGTCCTCGGGAAATATTATTTGTTTAATTGGAGATTTGGGTGCAGGTAAGACAACTTTTGTGAAAGGGTTAGCCCAAGGGTTAAAGGTGAATCCGAATAAAGTGAGCAGCCCGACATTTGTGGTGATGAATATTTATGAAGGAAAATTGCCAATTTATCATTTTGATTTATATCGGATGGAAGGCAATGAAGATATGGCGATGATTGGGTATGAAGAATTTTTGTATGGCGACGGAATTGCTGTGATTGAATGGGCAGAGCATTTGGGTAATTTAATGCCAAAGGACTATATACGTATTGAATTGACTCATCATAAGCCGCAAGGGCGAAAGATTAAACTTTCAGTAAAAGGAAAACGATATGAACATTTTATCGATAGACACCTCGACTAAAAATTTTAGTCTGGCTGTGGGTATAGATGGGAAAGTTATCCGTTATCGGAATGTGATTTTGGGAAGATTACTATCTTCTTCGATTATTCCAACGATGAATAATATTTTAAAAAAGGTGGACATGAATGTGCAAGATATAGATGGTTTTGCCGTGGGTTTAGGTCCAGGGTCTTTTACAGGTTTGCGTGTGGGATTGGCAACGATTAAGGGGCTGGCCTTTGCGACGAATAAACCTGTGATTGGTGTGTCGAGTTTAGATGTGTTGGCAATGGGTGTTAAGAGGGATGGGAATATTTGTGTGGTGTGTGATGCACGGAGGGATCTTGTTTATGCTGCCCTTTATACAAAAAAAGGAATGCAACTGCAACGGGAAGGAGATTATGTACTAAGCGACATCCAAAGTATTTTAAAAAAAGTAAAGGTTGAGACAATTTTAATTGGAGATGGTATTAAGGTATTTGAAAAGGATATTAGACAAGCAAAACAGAATCAATTCATAATTTTAGCTGAAGAGAAATTGTGGAAACCTCAAGCAAAACATCTGTTATTATTAACAGAAGAGAGATTTAAAAAACGTACGTTTGATAATGTGGACACACTGGTCCCCTTATATTTATATCCTGAGGATTGTCAGGTTAGAAAATGAAGAATGATAAAAGCAGTACCCCTCTGACATATGTCGAAATTGACTTGCGTGCTATTGCGTATAATGTCAAACAGTTGCAAAAGATAGCGGGAAAAAATAAGTTTTGCCTGCCTTCCCGTCCACCTTCAAAGAAATCAAAAATAGCTACAGAAGTTTTAGCCGTTATTAAAGCCGATGCCTATGGACATGGGTCTGAACATATATCCCCATTGCTCGAGGGTGTGGGTGTTAATTTTTTTGGTGTGTCAGATATTACGGAAGGGAAGCAATTACGTTATTGTGGTATTAAAAAATCGATCCTTTTATTTGAAAGTACCATTCCCTCACAGGTAAAAGAAATCGTTGATTATCAATTAATGCCGACGGTATGTACATTAGATATGGCCAAGGCGCTGAACCGTTATGCGAAGAGTATCAAGAAACAGGTAGATATTCATATTAAAGTTGATACGGGAATGGGTAGATTAGGGGTATGGCATCAAGAGGCTTTTGATTTTATTCGTCAGGTGTATAAATGTTCGAGGTTGCGTATTATGGGAATTTTTACACATTTTCCATCTGCTGATACGGATCGTCGTTTTACGCAGAAACAGATTCAGTTTCTTTATGAGCTCGTGGCACGTTTGGATAAAACAGGTTTAGTTATTCCTTATATTCACGCGGCCAATAGTATGGGGTTAACAGGATATCAAACACATGTCTTAAACCTTGCCCGTCCGGGTCTGATGCTTTATGGTTTATATCCACATTCGTCTTTGGTTAAGGCCATTAAATTAAAACCAGCGATGAGGGTAAAGTCTCTGGTTATTTTAGTGAAGGATATCAAAAAAGGACAGAGTGTGAGTTATGGACGAACTTTTTTTACAAAAAAAAATATGAAAATTGCCGTGATTCCCATTGGATATAATGATGGTTTTTTTAGAGCGCTTTCAAATAAAGCAGAAGTTTTAATTGATGGGCAACGTTGTCGCATTGTCGGACGTGTGACCATGGATCAAATTATGGTGGATGTGACAGATGTTTTATCTATTAAGATAGGGTCTCCTGTAGTGATTATTGGAAAACAAAAAAAAGAATATATATCTGCTGATGAATTGGCTAAACACGCGGGTACGATTAATTATGAAATTGTCTGCGCGTTGGGAAATCATTTGATGAGAGTTTATAAATCATGAGGTTATATAAACTGGATAAATCGGTGTTGAGTTTTAAAAATAATGCAGAAAATTTTTTAAATGGTTTAACATCTAATGAGATGGATCAACCTAAAAATGCTTTCTTAAATGTTCATGGAAAAATTGTTGCCACCGTAGATCAGATAAAAAAAGGTGATGATGAGTATTTGTTATTAATAGAGAAAAATTTTGAAAAAGATTTACTTACACATCTAGATCGTTACACAAAACTAAGTAGTGTTAAGATAAAAAAATTAGACAAGCATGTTTATTTAAACCTAAATCAGACCCCGGGGGCCGGATTTGGTCAGGGGTTTTTGGTTGAGGATGATGTTTTGGGTACGTGTGTTTCTGAAGAGGAGTATATGCTGTTTCGGTTACAGAATAATATGCCTGTTCAGGGGGTTGATTATAATCATGAGTTTCTTTTGAATGTTAGTGATACAAAATATGTTTCGTTTACGAAGGGCTGTTTTTTAGGGCAGGAACCTGTTTCGAAAGTGCATAATCGTTCTCAACCTACTTGGAAACTTATAGTTAAGTTTGAGGATGAATGTAGCGAGGAGGAAAAATCTAAGCTTACTTCTGTTGTGATGGATCCTGATTCTGGAAGAAAAATGGGGTTTGTTTTTGTTAAAACATGAGATATAAAAGAGGGGTTAAATTATGAATGCTAAAGAAGCAGAATATGTCGTTTTTGATGTGGAGACAACAGGGTTATCTGCGGTGGGTGGTGACCGGATGGTTGAAATTGCAGCAGTTAAAGTGAAGGAAAGAAAAATTATTGATACTTTTGAATCGTTTATTAATCCAGAAAGGCCTATTCCGATTGAGGCGCAGAAGGTTAATAATATTACAGAAGATATGCTTAAAGATGCGCCAACGCGTGATATTGTTTTGCCAAAGATGCTTGATTTTATCGGAGGAGCTTGTGTTGCCGGGCATAATGTGAAGTTTGATCTGAATTTTTTATGTTTAGAGCTTTCACTTATTGGGCGCCGGCTTCATGATGACACTCCGGCTGTTGATACCTTGAAGCTGGCGAGACGTTTTATCCCGCATCTGACCAGTCATCGTTTATCTAATGTAGCGCATTTTTTAGGAACACCGATTGAAGAAACGCACAGAGCATTGGCGGATGTGAAGTTAACTGTTGATATTTTAAACTGTTTATTGGATATGGCCGCCGAACAAAAAATTGAAACGCTTGGTGATGTGTTTAAAGAGTTTGGTGTGGATAAGCCGAAGTTTAAGATTAAACAGGCGGAACAGGAAATGTTATTTTAAGATATGAATTTAATTTTATTATTTCCAGAAGATTTTGTTGCGAAGAATAGAGTGAGGCTGCAAGATCGACGATACAAGCATATTCAGGGAATTTTAAAATCTACTATTGACGATGAACTTTGCGTTGGGCTTTTGAATGATAAAATAGGAACAGGTAAGATTATTGCGTTTGAAAATGATGGCATAGAATTAAAAGTATGTTTAACCGATAGTCCGCCAAAGCCGTTAGCTGTTACATTGATTTTATGTTGTCCTCGTCCGATTGTTCTTAAACGTTTATTCTCTTCGATAACATCTTTAGGCGTTAAAAAATTAATTTTATTACAATCTTTCCGTGTTGAAAAAAGTTTTTGGAAAAGTCCTGTTTTAGAAGAGGGAAAGATTGAAGAGCAATTGATATTGGGGTTAGAGCAGGCCAAAGACACAATCATGCCGGAGGTTATATTACGAAAGCGTTTTAAACCTTTTGTCGAGGATGAATTGCCAGAAGTAATTAAGGGAACCACCCCTTTAGTGGCCCATCCGCAAGGGGTTCAGGGATATTCACGCAGTTTTGATGAACCAATGACACTAATGATTGGTCCAGAAGGTGGTTTTGTTCCATACGAAATTGAACAGTTGGAAAAAATAGGTTTTAAATCTATTAAATTAGGAGAGCGTGTTTTACGGGTTGAAACAGCCGTTTCGGTTTTGTTGGGGATGGTGTTGTAAAGTAAAATTTTTTAAAAGGATTCATTTTTTATGTATACAATTAATGAACCAATGATGGCCTTAATTTTACGATTTGTCGGACGTAGTCAAGGCATTACATTTTATAATGATGAATTTATTCAAAAACAATTAAAAACAATACAAAAGTATATTCAAAATTTTCCTCCTGAAGAACAAGAAGAACGCGCTATGGGGTGGATTGAAGAGTATGCAAGTAAATATCGAACGCAGTGGGAAAAAGAGACTATACATAAAGAATTTTTTAATTGTCAGTGTTCGGATTGTCCGTTATTAAAAGAAAGTAGTGCCAAGCACTGTGAGATACATGAACATTGGCTACAGCTTCTTAATCAATATACATCTGGAGAAATTAATTCAAAAAAATACGTCAAAAATTCTCTGAATCTCCTTACTCAGAATAAAGAAAATCTTAAAGTTAAGTTGAATAAAATTTAGAATTTTCCCAACACGCTTTTCCATTTTTTCGTGAGAATTTATTATTGAAAATTGATATTATTGTGATATCATTTAAGCAGATATGCCACGAAAAATACGACAACTTATAGCTGATTTAGAAAAAGTAGGATTTGTAAATAGAGGAGGGAAGGGAAGCCATAGGAATTTTATACATGATAAGTGTCCTTTTTCTGTTGTTTTATCTGGAAAGTTGGGCGCTGATGCATTTCCATACCAAGAAAAATCTATCAAAAAAGGTTTAAGGGAGATTTTAAAATGAGTAAAAAAATAAGGGATCAATATTTAAAAATTGTTGAGTGGTCAGAAGAGGACAATTGTTATATTGGTTCCGCACCGGGATTAATGGTTGGCGGTGTACATGGAAAAAGTGAAGACAAGGTATTTAAAGATTTATGTGAAGTTGTAGACACGACAATTCATATTTTTCAAAAAGAAGGAAAGCCCCTTCCTAAAGCAACAATTAATAAAGCTTATTCTGGTAAAATTGCATTACGTATCTCCCCGGAACTTCATAAATCTCTCGCTATAAAAGCACTTCAAATAGGAGAAAGTCTTAATAAATTAATTCAACATGAATTGCAAGTTGCAGTGTAGTCATATCAATTCCACATATATAAAATGATTGTAGATATTCTTTCCAACCTAAACCCCTCTCAACGCGAAGCCGTGGAATATACAGATGGTCCTTTGTTAGTTCTCGCCGGGGCTGGTTCCGGTAAGTGCAAAAAAGCTTCAAAACAGAAGTGATTCTAGGGACGTACAAAAAAGAAGGCGACAGGAATTTTAGCCTTGGGAATTGAGGAAAAAAGTTTAAGATTTATTCCCGATAGTAATGATGCAGACCGCTAAGAACAGATTGTTTCCTGTGTTATTACTACCGGGAGCAGTGCATCAGTTAACCACGATAGGCGGGCCATTAGATGTTGTTTAGAAAAATAATGAGTGCGGAAATATTTTTTTTATTTTTACAAATAAGGAAAAGTAAATGCGAATTTTATTAGAAGCTTTATTATTTATTTTTATTTTGATTTCCTCACCTGCTTTTGCGGAGCAGATGTTGGTTCAATATGATTTTGATTATGAAAATTTAGATGTAGGACCTGATACTTTTCATATATTTCAATATGCTGGGACAGTGAGCTTAAGTCAAAAATTTTTTTTAAATGGAAATAGATCTCTACATATCAAAGATGTTGCTTCTAGCGGGGACTTTTCTGAAATGCAAGGGTATTTTCCTCAGGTCAATCAAGGTGTATTGTATTTCCATTTTGCTTTAATGACACCGGAACCCCAAGAAGAGTTTAATGTCGCACTAGCCGGAGATGGACATTTTTTTCTTCGAAAAGATGGGTTAGGGTTTTGGCTAAAGAATGAAAATAGTATTCTCACGCATTACACAAATAAAAAACCGCAAGAGTTATTTAGAATGGAACCGTACATTTGGTATGTTTTTGATGTGCAATATGATGTTGATGAAGGTTTGTATAATTTAATTATAAGTGATGAGTATGGACGTGAATATGTTCGGTTAGAGAAACAAATAAATGCGTCCAATGAGCCGGGGGCATCACTAAATAAGTATTCATTTATTGGAGATCTTAAAGATCAATCTAATGTTGAATATTATATTGATGAAATTCGTGTGGGTTTTTCTGAGGAAAAAGAAATTCTTGATTTTGTTGCTCCGGGAAGGCGAAAGTTTTTTGTGGATATTTGGAATGATTATCATCAGAAGCTTTATGGTAAACTTCAATGTCTTGCGGCATTCACAGTAGAAGATTTTGGTATTGACCCTTATGAACTTCAGATATTTAGTTTAAAATTTATACAGGAATTGGTGGAGGCCGATAGTAATTTTGATTTTAAAAAATTCAATAAACTTGTTGGAGAACATCAAGAGTTAGTTTTTATCGCAAGCTGGTTGGAAGGCTGTCGGGATTTAGAAAATGAAAAGTGGGATAAGGCGATAGCACATTTTATTGCACTTACTAAAAGTAAGCCTAAGTCACTGATTTATCAAATATCTTTGGCATTGGCTTATTCAGGAAAATCCGATTTCGATAAAGTTGATAAAATCATTGCTCAGGAAAGATGGAAGTGGCCAGATGATTTGCGTTGGAATATTATTTTAGCTATGTTGGCTACTCGAAAGTATAATTTTAATGATATTGAAAAAAATGTGATTTATGAAGCGACTCTTATTCCTGATGAGCTTCAACATCCAGTCCTAAAGGTTCTTTTTGAAAAAAAATTTAATCAAAGTATTTTTCAACAGTTAGAAAAGTTATACCCTGAAGAATGGAAAGGATATTTCGAAAAAGTTATTGAATCCGAGCAATACTACTTTGCCTTGTTATGGCAAAATTATTTTCAATACGCACGAGACTATGCCCATAAAATGGTGCGAAATTTAAAAGTATTAGGTATTGAATCGATCAAATGGATGGAATGGGAGGCCGACGCTGCTTTCTTTCAAGGAGATTATTTATCAGCTAAAGAGGCCTATTTGAAAGTTGTTGAATTTGATCCGGAACAAAAAAGTAGTTATTTAAAATTAGCAGATATTTATTATGTTATGGATGATAAGATAAAAGAGAAGGAAGTTAGAGAAAAATTTTATGGATATTTAATGGATGGGAGGTAAAAATATTATGTGGTTAAAAAAGATATTATTTAGACAAGTAGTAATGAGTATTGGAGTAGTTTTTTTTGTTTTTGCAAATAATGTATGTGCTGAAATCATTGTGTTGAATTCCGGTGTGGAGTATGAAGGTGAGATTTTTGAATATACTCAGAAGCATATTAGGATGGTGACGGAAAAAAAAGAAATAGAACGAGAAATTCCGCTTAAAATGATTCGCCAAATTAAGATGTCAACATCTGTGGGTGTAGGCAATAGCAATTATGTAAATGCAGTGTCAACGAAGGTTAAAGAAATAAATGAAATAAAAAGAAAACGTGCTGTTGTTCAAAAAAATAAATTCAAGAAAAAACGCGCAGTAGCACAAAGAAATAAACTAAAAAATAAACGAAGAATTAAATCTAAAAGGAGAAAATCGACTTGTAAGCCGCATTGAAGGATGGGTGAATGTAAATTTTAGAAACACCTCTACAAGTGAAGTTTTTGTGTAAAGTTTTTAATTATCTGTTATATTCCATATTATGAATGAACTTATTTTTAAAATAGGAATCCCCCGCCAAGAAATTCTTGATTGTTTATAATGAACATAAATATTTTCTCCAACCTAAACCCCTCCCAACGTGAAGCTGTGGAATATACAGATGGTCCCTTATTAGTTCTTGCCGGGGCGGGTTCAGGCAAGACACGAATTATTACTTCACGGATTGTTTATGCCATTGAAAATGGTGTTCCTTCAACAAATATCCTAGCCGTTACATTTACGAATAAAGCCGCCAATGAAATGAAACAGCGCGTACGTCAGCATGTGCAATCTTATGTTGCTATCGGGACGTTTCATTCGATTTGTTTACGTATTTTACGTCAGCATGCAGAGTGTGTCGGGCGTACGCCGGATTTTACGATATATGATTCGCAAGATCAATTAGGGATTATTAAAGGTTGCATGAAAGAATTAAATATTGATCCAAAAGCCATTAATCCTAAACATGTTTTAGAAAAAATTAGTCGATGTAAGGATTATTTACAAACACCAAAAAATGTGGCAGCGCGGCAGTTGGAGTTTGAGGATCGTTATTTTATGCCGATTTATGAAAAATATGAGGAGAAACTTCAACATGCCAATGGGATGGATTTTGGAGATTTGATTTCTAAGACGGTTTTTTTATTTGCGGGGGAAGCGGAAGTTTTAGAGTTTTATCAGGAACGTTATAAATATATTCTTGTTGATGAATATCAAGATACGAATTATGCACAAGATAAGTTTATCAGTTTGTTAGCACAGAAGTATCGAAACATTACGGTTGTCGGAGATCCTGATCAGTCGATTTATGAGTGGCGCGGGGCAAATATTGAAAATATTATGCGTTTTGAGAAGGTTTATAAAGACGCGAAATCTATTCGACTGGAACAGAATTATCGTTCGACCAATACAATTTTAAAAGCAGCTAACGCGGTTATTTCCTGTAATCAAAATCGTAAGGATAAAAATCTTTGGTCGGAAAAAGGTGATGGAGACTTAATTGAAGTGGAGGTCTGTGAGGATGAACGTGGGGAGGCGCAGTATGTGTTGGGTCAGATGGTGAAGCTCAAAAGAGAAGGTTATGCCGTTAAGGATATGGTGGGATTTTATCGGACACACGCGCAGTCTCGTGTTTTGGAAGAAGAGCTTATGCGTCAGGGGGTGGCATATAAAATTATCGGTGGGCAGAAGTTTTATGCGCGTCGTGAAATTAAAGATTTATTAGCGTATGTCCGTATAACAAATAATTCAAATGATGAGATAAGTTTAATGCGTATTATTAATAGGCCTAAGCGCGGGGTTGGTCCGGCAGCGGTTGCAAAATTGACACTGTTTGCCCGTCAGCAGAAGCTTTCAATTTATGAGGCGACGGGAGTGTATAGTGATTTTGTTAAAACTCCTGCCAAGCTTAAAGGCACTTTAAAAGATTTTTTTGAAATGATTGCACGGTTTCAGAAAGCAGCAGGGGAGTTGCCGCTTAGTCAGTTGTTGGAGTTGATTATTGAGGAGACAGGTTATGTACGTCTTTTAGAGGATGAAAATACGATTGAGTCTAAGGGGCGGCTTGAGAATATTAAGGAGTTTTATAGCGCGGTGAAGGAATTTCAAAAATCTTTAGACGAGGATACAACTCCGTTAGAAGCATTGAGGGCCTATTTAGAATTTGTAAGTTTACAGACAGATATTGACTCATGGCAAAATCAAGAAGATGTTTTTACGTTAATGACGCTGCATAGTGCGAAGGGATTGGAGTTTCCGGTTGTTTTTATGTTAGGGATGGAGGAGGGGGTTTTGCCACATATGAATGCTATGAACTCCTCGGCTAAAGAGCTTGAAGAGGAACGGCGCCTTTGTTATGTTGGGTTCACACGAGCAATGGAAAAATTATATTTAACCTATGCAGGGACACGTACTATTTTTGGGTATGAATACGAGCAGACTCCATCGCGATTTTTATATGAAATTCCCCATGAGCTTTTGACACAGCCAGTGGATGAATGGGCTGGAGTTGCATTTTAATAATAAATGTTTTTTTCTTCACAATCTAATCTTTATCTTTCCGATCCAGATGTACAGCTTATGCTGGCTTTTAAACAGGGTGACAAAGCAGCTTTTGAAAAATTGATGGTCAAGTATTTTCCCCGCCTTTTGAATTTCATTTATCGTTTTATTAAAAATAGAGAATTAGCTGAAGATTTAACGCAAGAGGTTTTTATAAAGGTTTATCATAATGCCTCGGCTTATCATCCTAAAGCTAAATTTAAAACTTGGCTTTATACGATTGCCCGTAATATAAGTTTGAACGAAATACGTAAGAATAGGCAGAAAATGGTGTCATTAGATGAAACCATGAGTTCTTCTCAAGGGCCGATGCAGCGTCAGGTGGCCGATGAGTCTGTTCAAAGGCCGGATGAAGAAATATTACATAAAGAAATGGCTGCGGCTGTCCAGGCGGCGATTAATGATTTACCAGAGAATCAACGCACAGCGGTTTTGCTGCGAAGGTATGAGCAGTTTTCTTATGAAGAAATAGCCCAAACCATGAAGACTTCAACAAAGGCTGTAAAATCATTATTAAGCCGGGCAAAAGAGAAGTTGAAGGATAGTCTAAAAGGGGTCTAATGTTTTCCGAAACTTTTTTATATTTGATGTGTTTAATAAATAGGAGGCAAAGGTTATGTCATGCTGTGATATTCAAAAACTGTTACCGCTTTATTTGGATGAAGCCTTAAACATTAAGGAAACACAAGGGGTTAAGGCGCATGTGAAGGAGTGTTTGGCTTGTCAAAAAGAGCTTCATGCTTATCAGGCCTCCTGGGATATGTTGGGTGAATTAGAAGAAGTTGAACCACGTTCTGATTATGTGTCACGGTTTTGGACGAATGTTGCACAGCAAAAGGCAAAATCGTGGTATGTGAAGGTTTGGGAAGATTTTAAGTGTGGCTTTCTGGAGTCTAGATTTGTTCCGGTTGTTGTGACAGCATGTATAGTTATGATTGTGAGTGTAGTTTCTTTGCGTAATTATAAGCAGTTTCAAAGTGATTTGGAGATGATGGATTACATTGAACTGGCAGAAAATTTAGAGGTTATTGAGGATTTTGAAGTATGGGAAGATTGGGAAGTGATTGAATATTTAGATAAGTTGAATGTTTAGGGATTTTATGAAAAGTAAATTTTTTATTTTTTTTGTTATGTTGTTTTTATGGAATGGTATGTCGTTGGCCAATGATGATAATCAGGAATTTTATGAGGAATTAACAGAAGAAGAATGGGAAATTATTGAAAATTGGGAAATGTTGGAAAATTTAGATTTTTTGAAAGAGGACTTGGATGCAATAGAGAAATTAGGAGAGGATGATGAATAAACGAGTATTACTAGGTATTATATTAATTTTTTCGGTATTTCCTATGGGGGCTAATGCACAATTGGAGAAAGATTCACCAAGATCTGAAAGTGCACGTCAGCGATGGGAAGGTCTAACTACAGAACAAAAAGACAAATATCGGGAACGCTTTGAACAATGGAAGCAGTTTGATCCTGAGCGTAAGGAAAAGATGAAAACACGTTTTAGGGAGTTTAAAAATCTTCCACCTGAAAAACGTAAAAAAATTCGAAAGAATTGGAAACGGGTTAAAAGACTTCCTGTAGAAAAACGCCAGGCTATACGTAATAAATATAAACGTTGGCAAAAGTTATCGCCGGAGCGAAAAGAACATATTAAACGGCGGTATCAGAAATTCAAAAGATTACCGAAAGAAAGACGGGAACGTATTCGTAAAAATCAAAAGCAATGGAGGAAGTTACCCAAGGAGAAGAGAGATAGGTTGCGCAATGTTTATAAGAATAGAAATAGAAGGGGACGGGATCATCGTAGTTTGAAAAGACAGAATAGGCCTCAGCGAAGGGATATAAAAAAGAGGAAAAGATAAAATTTTTCGAAACTTTTTGAAAGTAAGTGTGTTTAAGAAAATAGAGCTGGCAGAAAAATATTAATGATGGAAAATCAAGGAGGAAAGATGAGAAAAGAATTAATGACATTGAGTATTGTTTCAGGAATTGTCCTTGGAGTGTTAGTCTCTTCAGGAGATGTAGCAGTTGCGAAGGATCAAGAATTCCGAGATGAACGTAAAGAAGCTCGACAGGAGTTTAGAGGAGAAAGGAGAGAGGATCGTCAGGGGTTTAGAGAAGATAGAAAGGAAGATCGGCAAAATTTTAAAGAAGAGCGTAGGGAGGATTGGAAGGATTTTAAAAAAGGAGGTGGTGAGGGCCGTAGAGAATTTCGAAAGGAACGAAGAGAAGCTCGACAGGAATTTAGAGGGGAGAAAAGGGAAGATAGACGAGAATTTAGGGAAGATAGAAGGGAAGATAGGCAGGGTTTTAGAAAGGAACGAAGAGAAGATTTTAAAGAACATCGTCAAGGTCGTCGGGACCGTATTCGAGATCGAGTTCGGGATAGAAAGGATCATAGAAAGAATCGTCGAGAAGGGCGCAAAGCATTAAGGCAAGATCATCGTCAAAATCAACAAGGAAATAGACAGGATCGACGTCAAAATCGTAGGGAAAACCGTAGATCTCAACGCAGATAGGTTTAAAAAAGTACTGGATGGTGTTTGAAAAAGACAAATAAAAAACACATCCAGTGCTTTTTTTGTGCATGAAGTGTGGTATAATTTTTTTTATGAATCTTCCACAAATTGTTTTCATTGTAGGTCCCACCGCTGTTGGCAAATCAGATATTGCTGTTGCACTTGCACAAAAAATTAATGGAGAAATTGTTTCTGCCGATTCTATGCAGGTTTATAAAGAAGTAGAGATTGCCAACAATAAGCCTCTTAATATGATGATGGAGGCTGTGCCGCATCATTTAATTAATGTTATTTCCGTAGAGGAAGAGTTTGATGTAGCAAAATTTTATAAATTAGCACAGCAAGCGGTTGAGGATATTTATGCGCGTAATCATGTTCCTATTGTTGTAGGTGGCAGTGGGTTGTATGTTCAGGTCTTGTTGAATGGGATTTTTGAAGGGAATCCAAAAAATGAAGAGTTTCGACAGGAGCTTTATCAATTGGTTGAAGAAAAGGATAATGAATTTTTATATAAAAGACTCAAAAAACAAGACCCGCAGAGCGCTGAGCGTATACATCCCAATGACATAAAAAGAGTTGTTCGTGCGCTAGAAGTCTGTGAATTGGGTGGACAACCTATTTCTCAGGTACAGAAAGAGCGTAAAGGATTTTTGGGGAAATATGACATTAAAGGGTTTAATTTAAACCGTGACCGTGAAGAGCTTTATAATAAAATTAATCGACGTGTTGATGAAATGGTCATGCGTGGTTTAGTTGATGAGATTAGGGGCTTAGAGTCTTTAAAGTTAAGCAGGACGGCACAAATGCTTATTGGGGTAAAAGAAGTAAAGGCTTTTTTTAATGGTGAATATGATGTAGAAAATGCTTTTTATTTTATGAAACGGAATACTCGGCAGTTTGCTAAGCGGCAGATAACATGGTTTAAGCGGACAGAGAATTTTGAGTGGTTGAAAATTAAGGAAGGACAGTCAGCTGAAGATATGGCATGTATACTTGAGAAATCATTGCAATGTCCAGAGCCTGTGAAATTTTAATTTTATGGAAACACGTAAAACAAAAGAAAAAATACTTCTTGTCATTATTTTTATAAAGCAGCGAGGGGATTGTTGGACGGTCGAGGAACTTCAGCAAGAAATGGTTGAGTTGGTATCCGCTTGTGGAGGAGAAGTTGTTGGCTCCATCGTTTGTCGTATGGATACTCCAGATGTAAAGTGTTTTATCAGAGAAGGGAAGCTTCAGGAAATTATTGATTTTTGTGATGATGAGGTGGATACGGTTATTTTTAGCCATGATTTGAAAGGGAGTCAGCAACGGAATTTAGAAGATAGAATAAAAACGAAAACAATTGATCGTACGCAGCTTATTTTAGATATTTTTGCAAGGCATGCTTCAAGTAAAGAAGGAAAGATGCAGGTTGAGTTAGCGCAGTTGAAGTATTTACTTCCACGGCTTACTGGAAAAGGGATTGAGCTTTCTCGCTTGGGCGGCGGAATTGGGACCTTAGGTCCAGGGGAAACAAAGTTAGAAGTAGACCGGCGTCGAATTTCTGACCGGATTACGCATTTAAAACGCGGCCTTGATGGTGTTGTTGCAGATAGAGCATTAAAACGAAAAAAACGAAAAGATCACGGTGTTCCATTGATTTCTCTTGTGGGATATACGAATGCAGGGAAATCAACATTACTTAATACTTTAACACAAGCGGAACAACAGATACATGACGGAGTTTTTACAACCCTTGATTCTCTTTCCCGCCAATGTGTTCTTCCGAATCATCAAAAAATAGTGCTTTCCGATACGGTAGGATTTATTCATGATTTGCCTCATCATTTAATTGAATCCTTTAAAGCAACATTAGAAGAAGTAAGAGGGGCGGATTTATTGTTGCGTGTATTAGATGTAAGTCAGGAAAATTTTAGACATTTGCATGAGGCGGTAGCAAGTGTTTTACGTGAATTAGAAGCGTATGATATACCGACGATTATTGTATTAAATAAAATTGATCAATTAGAGGATCTAGAATCTCTGAAGATTTTAGTCAATGATTTTGATCATGCTGTCAGCGTGTCTGCGATGACAGGAGAAAATATACCAGCTCTTCTGGAAGAAATAATGAAGAGTCTTTCAGATTTAATGGTGGAGATTGATGTTGATGTGCCGATTAAGAGGATGGATTTAGTTAATCTTGTGCATAAAGAAGGAAATGTTTTTTCTATTAAGTATTACGAAGATACGATTAATATCCGCGCTTCCATACCAACACATATCGCTGGAAAATTCAATCCATTTTTTTAGCCTCGAAGATTTTTTTTAATTATGACTTTATTCATTGTTGTTACCATTATTATTTTAGTTGTAGGGATTGTTTTTCTTGGTGCTCAATCTCCTATTCAGAAAAAAACACGGCATAAGTTTTTGGCGAAATTTGCAAATTTTACAGAAGGTAAGGCAAAAGAAATTGAGGGGAGGGCAAATAGTTTTTGTGTACAGTTTGCTTTTGAAGGGCAGGATTTTGTATTTGAAGATATTGAAGAGACAGGGTTTAGTGGTTTTATTAATAAAGGGTATTTAAAAGTGAAAACAAAGTCCGCATTAACATTGCATTTTATGGAAAAGGAAGGCCGTATGGGTATTCGTTCGGATATTATAAAAATGTCTGATGTTGAAAAAGTTGATGTTGAAAAAGAACGTCTTAAATTACCGAAGACGTTAGACGTAATGCAGATTTTTACTAATGATGTTAAGATGGTCAACGCTCTTTTGGCGGAGGAACGTGTTGCCAAAATTTTCACACATTTTAAAAATAAAGATTCCCGTGGGGCACCATTTTTAGCCCTAAAGGTTACGAATGGAGAAGTTATTCTGGAGTTTTGTTCTAAAGAAGCATCATCTAATCCTGCCTTAAGCTCTCTTCATGATAATATTTCGTTGATGGAAACCTATGCAGATCAATTATTGGTTGTGACCAAAAAATTAAATGAACTTGTGGTGTAATTATTGAATAAATAAGGGTTTTTATTTGTAATATTCGGTAACCACCCCCCAAGAAATTACAAACTTTTTTTGAGGTTCTGTGGTTTGGGAATAAAACCATGGAAATTATTTGGTCGGCTTGATTTTTGGGGTTTTTTATTGGCGGATGGCTATCTGTGAAAATCGGTGTTTAAAAAAACTACTTGACGCCATTGTTCTTTTATTTTATGTTATATTTGTAACTTAAAATCTTATTTTTTATTCATTAATTTTTAAGGAAGTAAAATATGTTAGAAGAAAAAAAGAGTATTATTCGATTATCCCGTTATAAGAGTGTTCTTCAGCGTTTTAAAAATATGGGGTTGGTGAAGGTTTTTTCTGATAATTTAGGTGATGCGATCGGGGTTGTGGCTTCTCAAGTAAGAAAAGATTTTGCGAGTTTTGGCATTTCAGGAAGTAAAAAAGGGGGTTATCAAATAGATGATCTACTTAGGAGAATAAATCAAATTTTAGGAAAAGATGAGGTGCAGGAAATTATTTTGGTAGGAGTAGGGCATATAGGAAAGGCGCTTATTGAATATAAGAGATTTGAGTTGGAGAAAATGAAAATTGTGGCGGCTTTTGATATTGATTTTGAAAAGGTGGATTCTAAATCAGAAATACCAGTTTTTCCTTTAGAAAAGCTAGAAGAGTTTGTTAAAAAAAATAATATTAAAATCGGTATTTTGGCTATTCCTGAAATAGCTGTTCATGAAGTGGCAAAAATTATGTTTTCAGCAAGTATTAAAGGTATTTTAAATTTTGCACCAGTGCGCATTACATATCCGGAAGGTTGTTTTGTTCGTAATGTTAATCTTGTGCTTGAGTTAGAACATATTATTTATCATGTAAATTCTTTAAAAAATTAAGAATAGTATATTTTTTTGTATTTATATGTTATTTTTTTCACAAAAACTATTTGAAATAGTTTAATTATATGTTGTACTAAAATCAATTGAGAAAAAGGGGGCTGGTTTTTTTGCGAAGCCAAAGAATAATTTGGCACACTGAAAAAGTCAATTAAGAGGTATTTTTTCGATGAGATATGTATTAAAAAAGAACGAAAACAAGAGTATTTTTTTAAAGAATTAATACCATTTAGAGGGAAATTGGATCAGGAAAACGGTTGGGCGTAAAATTTATAAAAGAAATGGAAGAATTAACGTATACGGTCTTAGTAGAAAATAAAACTATAAAGAGCAAGGAGTTGAGGTGAGTTTTTTCCACAAAAAGTAAAGTTTCCAAATGATGCGCGAGAATGGATAGTAAAGCAGGTCAAAAAGATAAATAGGGTCTGCTGAAAAAAGGCAATTTTTACAAAAAAGTTAAGTTTCTCGTCGACAGATAGAAGGAAATAGTGTAAAATACATGGTAAAAGTAGATCAGAAGTGCGCGGGAAATAGATAAAAGGGTTAAAAAGGCGTGCATTTATAAAAAGGAGTGCCCATGTATCGAGGAAAAGATCGAGAGGAAATATATTTATTTAAAGAACTTCAGCCATTTGGAGGGCAGTTAGAAGAAGGGAATCGATGGTTAAAGATTAAAGCATTGATACCGTGGAGAGAATT